>Ga0310695_10005324_pt1 | contig 22569 bp, 14 predicted proteins | sample RumenRJG_04DNA_FD_203882 | JGI IMG/M metagenome (GOLD analysis project Ga0310695, IMG submission 203882) | Bovine rumen microbial communities from Lethbridge, Alberta, Canada - RJG_04 (v2) (version 2) | ecosystem: Host-associated > Mammals > Digestive system > Stomach > Rumen | place: Canada...
TTTGTTTCTTTCCTGACGATGCGCTGCCAAGGTCAAAACCAAGGCTAATCCCCATAGATTCATGCCCATCCACCGTACAACAAGTTCTTCATATGGCCATGAGGCCACACGAAGACCTCTTTAGTTATACTCAGCACGACTTACGTAGGAATTTAAACTTAGTACTCCCTAAATAATTAACCTCGAATGATGAAAACGAGATTGTTTTTTGCATTATTTTTGGCTACACTGGCCACATTAGATTGTCATCCGCAAGACAAATTGAAAATGCGGATATGGATGAAAGATGGCAACATGTATCAATATCCTGTTGAGAATGTTGATAGTATCAACTTTACCTCCAGAAAAGACATTAGAGACTGGCAGGAACTGATGAGATTTCCTTCTTTGAATGAAATAGAAAGATATAATGACACATGTACGGCAAGGTCACCTTACACAGGCGCATGGTTTACTATCGACAAGGAAGAGACTTTTACAGAGTTTTCGATAGATTTTAAGGCAGACTATATTCCTTCAGCAACTTATTGTAGTCCTGTCAATTTCTACATTGACTACAGTTCTCTCCTTGAGAAATATGACAGTGTCAGCAACGGAGGGCATATTTCCGGATACGGAGGGTTCCAAAGGCATTCTGAATCTACATGCAATAGCAGGTTGTCCTTATGGGACGTATACTGTAAAAAGAAGTCCGGCGAGACAGACACAATCCAGGCTACCCTTGTCAGTCCTGAAGGAGAAGTAGCTAAACACTACAGTCATGAAGGAAACTTTGTGAGCTACATTGACGATTATTCATGGATGCCCCGCAGATGGTATCGCATGCTCTTACAAATGGGCACATCAGAAGCAACGGGAAACACGACGCTAATGCAATGGATTGGCGACCTCTCTGAGAAGAAATGGAAACGGGCCTGCATATTCGACTTGGGAGCGCCGGGTTTGAAGTTCAAAGGCCAAACAGCAGCTTTCCTTGAAAATTTCGGCCCAAAGTATGCTGGTGACATACGAACTATGGAGTTTAAGAACGTCAGGATATATAGCCATATAAAACACAGATGGATTAACATCTATTCTGCGTACTTGTATAATGACCTAAGCCAAACAATAAAGAAGTCTGGCAGCTATCAGTTTGGTGCAGACGAGGACACTTTCTGGATGATTACAACAGGAATCCCAGATTGCGCACAGCCTCAGAATCCTGCCACATTTGAAGTTAGTGAATCGGAAACAGCAACTCCCCTTATTCTTTAATCATAGCAATTATGAATCCGTTGCGGATATTTCAAAAGACAATTTTCAAGTGAGCAGTAATTTCAAACCTTTAGAGAATATGTCACACATTACTAAAAGAATCATTTTCAGCAACCTGCTGCTAATACTGATTGGCAGTACGCAGTCATTTGCGCAGACATTGGTGCTGCATCATTCAGATGGCACGACAACGGATGTGGAACTATATACGCAACCCCGCGTGGAGTTTCAAGGCGACATGGTGGTCATCACCTCGCCAGTGCTTAACATGGAGTACCCGAAGGACGAGGTACTCCGCTTCACCTACAAGGGTGGCTCCTTGGGCGTCAGCGGCCCGAAGGCCGAGGCAGACATGAGCCGCGACGGCGACCGCCTCGTGTTCCACAACGTGAAGGCCACGGACCAGGTGGCCGTCTATACAGCCAACGGCATCCGCGTGCCCGTCCGCCTACAGCGCAGCGGCAGCGACGCTGCCCTCACCCTCTCGCAGATTCCCACGGGAGTCTATCTGCTTTCTGTAAACGGTAGAACCTCTAAATTCACACGTCCATGAAACGCCGCCTATACCTTATTATATTATTGGCGGCCATAGCCTTCAGTGGCATGGCCCAGACCGTCGGCGAAGCCTTCTATATCTACCGCAACGACGGAGGGTTCAACGCCTTCTTCCGCGACGAGATCGACTCTATTGCCTACTCCCATTACGATGCCGACTCTTTGTTCTATGACGAGATAGTAACACAACTCGTTTATACTGTCGACAGCGTCTACAAGATTCCATTGGCTGTCATCGACAGCGTTGGGTTTGTACAACCGGAAACAGTGTACAAGGAGGATGCGAAGCAGCTTGTTGGCGAACTGTTCGACTATCTGATCAAGGCAGACAGTCTGCTTCTTACGTTTGACTCATCTTTACCGTCGACTCTGTTGCCCATTGTGGGTGACAAGCTGGTAGCGACAGAACTGACTGACAAGCTGCCGCTGGGCTTCACAGGGACGGTGAGGCTGGTAGAGACTACTTCCGAAGGCTATCTGGTGACGTGCGACAGCCTGGCACTTGAGGATGCCGTCGAGCAGTTCTACGGAGTGGCTGAGCTGGTCACTTACCGCGACGGTGGTCGTTCACGCCGCTACCTGCCCCACAGAGCTGTTGTCTCAGAACAGTCAATGCCGGTCAATGTTAACTTGCCCCGAATACATTTACCACTCGATCTTACGGCTGTAATACAGCCGAAGAAGGTCTACGACATTGAAGGCTCTGCCCGGGCCGACATCACCATCGACCCGGTGCTGACGGGCAGGGTGACTTATGTGGTAGACAGTCGGTTTGGCTTTTCCCACTACAACATCCATGCCGTTCTCGATGCAGAGACTAAGACGAACGTGGAGATTGCCGGTGGAGTGACAAAGGACGATTTCTTGAAGTTGCTTGTTGACAAGGATGTACCAATGCCTTGGGGCTATCCGTTCTACGTGGCCTTTGGCCCTCAGTTCGAACTCAGTGGAGAGCTGGCCTTGGGCACTACTATATATGCCAATTTCCGCCATACTTCAGACATCACCTACTATCCCCTTGCAACAGCCGTCGCTCCAGGGCTTTCAAGGCTGTTCAATACCGAAAGCCATTCCACGGAGATGACACACTTTGATGTTGACTGGGCATATATCGCCGCACGCGCCGAGGCAAAGCTCTATGTCAAAGGACGACTGGGCCTACCTTTTGTTACGCATGAGGCAGGATGGGTAGGAGCCGAGTTCGAGATAGGAGCAAAATGTGACGCAGAACTGAATGTCGATTTTGAGGCACTCAGCAACGCAGAGAAAGGCACCGGACTATATGAGACTCTCAAGGACAGTAAGATTGAGGTTATGCCATACTGGGGGGCTGTAGGGAAACTGGGTGTAGCCAAAGACAGGTTCGAATTCAAATTCCTCGGACGCGATGACTATAGCTTCTGGGGAACGAAATGGCAGTGGGACTTCCTGCCTAAATTCAGCGACACCAAGGTTACAGTAAGCAACGGTTCCAACGCCGAAGTAACAGCCAACATCACTAACGACTGCATTATTCCCTACACCGTCGGCTTCTCGCTTTTCGACGAGAACAACAATCGCGTTGGCGAGCCGCATTGGCAGGATAATAAATTCTGGACACGGAATGGTTTTACACTTCCTATGAGCGAAACATTCACCGACCTTGCTACAGACAAGAAGTATAAAGCCTATCCCACGCTAAAGCTTTTCGGCTTCCCTGTGCTGACCTCGCCCAGTGCCGATCTTGACATGCACTTCCCTGTCACTCTCAGCGACTTCAAGGTAACCAGCTCAGAGTACAAGGACAATGGCTTCACCCATAATGGGGTGCAGTATGACTATAGCTTCAACGTGTCGGTCACAGCCCAGCTTGACGGCGACGCCACGGGCATTGCAGAGTGGGGCTATGTCTATCTGGACCCCAACGGCAACGAGGCACTCATCCCGCTCAGCCAGTTTGGACGTTCCTATACCGACACCCGCTGGGCCTACTACCGCAACGAGCCGCACTCCACCTGTACGCTCTATGGCTATGTGAAGTATGCAGGCAGCAACGAAATCGTTTACGGCGAGCCGCACGACTACCCGTTGGACTATCAGGGCGAGACCACCTGCCCCGATGCCAACCATCCGCACATGATTGACCTTGGTCTGCCTTCTGGTACAAAATGGGCGTGCTGTAATTTGGAGGCCTCTAAGCCGGAGGAATATGGTGGACACTACGCCTGGGGCGAGACGAGCACGAAGCGTGTTTACAATACAAGCACATATATGTATTATCAGAATGGCACTATGGTAAATATCGGCTCTGACATTGCTGGAACGAAATATGACGCTGCGACTGCTATATGGGGTAATACTTGGCGGATGCCTACCATTGGGCAGTTCGCCGAATTGGTAAACAACTGCAGTACCACATGGACTTCTAGAGATGGTGTGGTTGGGCGAGAGTTTATCGGTCCGAGCGGTGGAACTATATTCTTGCCTGCTGTAGGCTGGTACTGGGATAGTAGCATCCACTTTACTGATAATGCAGGTTCGTGTGGCAAGTACTGGTCGTCAACAGCCATTGAGTCCGGACCGTATGAAGCATGGCTACTTTATTTTAATTCTGGAGGAGCTAACTGCGCCAATGATGGTTACCGTCGAGACGGTTTGAGTATTCGTCCCGTCAGCATTTCAACGGGAGACGCTCATAACTGTTCTGTGATATTGTCAGATTTCAAAGTCACAAAGTCTCGGTATAAGGAGGGTGGATTTGAAAACGATGCTGTAAAGTATGATTATCGGTTTGATGTGTCTGTTACAGCCACACTTGATGTTGATGATATTTCATATGTAAGAGAATGGGGCTATGTGTACGAAGATCCTAATGGGAAAAAGGTTGAGATACCACTTTCAAAACATGGAACACAATACACAGACACTCGTTACGCATACTTCCGCAATACTGCACATTCCACTGCCAGACTATATGGTTATGCCTATATTGTTGGTAACGAGAGTCCGATCTACGGTGAAGTTCATGACTTTCCGCTCGACCACAATATGGCAGTAGCGACAACTGGCGACTGCTCGAATGTGACAACAAACTCTGCCACGGTTTCATGCACATACGAGAATGTGCCGGAGGGTGCTGTCTGTGGAGTGGAATACACATGGAATGAAGGTTCTCTGAAGCAGACGGCAAATAGTGCTGATGGCACACAATCTATAACTCTGAGCGGTTTGAAGTCCGGCACCACCTATACTTATCGTGCATACATAGACGACGATGGTCAGATGTACTATGGTGAGGATAAGACGTTTACCACGAAGTATGAGATTCCGGATATATCTGGCACATGGAATTGTAAGGAATATCAAGATGGTGCTCAGACAGGAGAGGTTACTTTACAATTAAACGCTAATGGTACGGTCACAAGGTCAGGTATAAGCGGTAGTGCAAGCGGCGGTAATGATCCAGGCCGATGGTCTATCAATGCAGATGGGAAGGTGTATATATACTTTGAGTATGTCACCTATTCGGGTGCTTCTGAGAAGTCATATAGCGGAACGATTAACAGTTTTGTCAATCCGTCACAGATAGAAGGTATATCCACATATAGGTACACGGGAAATATGGGTGGCGGAAGCGTTAAGCAATACGACTTCGTAATGACCCGATAACCCTAAGATAGCCGTCCATTCGTGGGCGGCTTTCTTCTTCTGCGGAATCTAGTTTTTTGAAACTTTTCGCGGAGTTTTGAAATAACTTTTGTACCTTTGCGGGCACAAAAGCATTTTGCAGTTATGATTATCGGCAGGGAAATGAGGAGTATGAAGGACATCATGCGTAAGGGTTTCTATGCCTTTGCCTTGCTCATAACAGGGGCGGGGGCAGCATCTGCCCAGTCGGGCAAGACGGGGGCGGAAGACACCATCTATGTGTATCGCTACAATGAGTTTCCTGCGGCTATGCTGAATGAGGCGGTGAAGGAACTGCGCACGGTCTACCCATGGGTGAAGATGGCGGGGAGGCTGGCGTTGCCAGGGTATGCGTGCCATCGAGAGCCGGGTAAGGTGTGCTATACGAGCATGATGCTGCTGAACCAGTTGCGACGAGTGCAACGCAGCGGGGTGGTGATAGGGTTTACGGACAAAGCCATCTGCTACAAGAAAGAGCAGGCGGAACACTACCGCTGTATGGGGTATAGCGGGAATATCGGAGGCAAGTTCTCGGTGGTGACAACAGAACGGTTTCGGCAGAAGAAAGACAGACAGGCGTACCTGAACCGGGTGATGCTGCATGAACTGGGCCATGCATTCGGACTGCGACACTGCAAGGACGGACATTGTATCATGGTGGCGGCGGAAGGTGGCAACAAGTTTGGAACCGCCACCGCGTTTTGCAAAGAATGCAGTGCCTTCTTGAAGGGCAAAGGATGGTTGTTGAAATAGTCGGGAAGTCAAGGGCAAAACAAAAACATGTTATGGTGCGTCCTTTTTTCTGGTTAAATTAGTGGGGACGGAAGAACTGATTCACGCCAGCGCATAGAATCATTGTTCCTTGATTCCGCAGGATGCGTCTCGGAAATGGAACATTCTTGCAGAAAAAACTTGTTGACGCTTCGGCGTTTTGTTAGTTTTCGTAAAAAAAATGAAAAAATTTGGTAGGTTGCGGATTGTTAGTTACCTTTGCACAAAATCATTTATTAACGTTAAGGAACGATGAAGATATTAGTTTTGAATTGTGGGTCGTCGAGCATCAAGTATGCGTTGTACAACATGGACGCCAAGAAGTAAGACAGGAGGTTCACAACCTTTGTTGTGGAACCTCTTCATGGGAATAGTTGTCACAGAAATGCTGAAACAATCCTGTCAGGGAGTGTTTCAGCATTTTTGTATGAAGGTGTTTATAGAGAGCTGACAAACTCGTCCCATTCTGCAGGCTTGCCCTGACGGCCGAAGGCTTTCTTGTAGAGTCGCGAGCGGGTGTTGGTGACCGACTGCTTGGTGTGGGCCGTCAACTGGGCAATGGCGGCGGGCGACAGGCCGAGCTTCAGCAGGAGGCAGACGCGGCGCTCTTGGGGCGTCAGGTGGCAGAACTCCTGCAAGCGTCTGAGAAAGCCTGGGAAATGCTGCTCAACGGTGTCGGCCAGCAGAAGGAAGTCATCATCGCCCATCGCCGGCTGATGGGCGTCAGCTAAAAAACGGTCTATCTTCTGACAGATGGGAGTTGATTCGAGATTTGAGGATTGAGAATTGAGAGTTGGGGTTTGAGAGTTGAGATTTCTTCGGTAGTTCTCGAGAAGCTGCTCCAGCCGTTGCACCTTCAACCGGTAGTGCATGCGGCGACGACTGAAGTAGAGCAGGATGGCGACGAGCGACACGGCAAGCAGCATCACGGCAGCCACAGCCACCGTGAGATGCTGGCCCAATCGGTGGGCCTGCTGCTCACGCAGCGTATAGTTGTAGAGTGCCGATGTGCGGCGCATGGCCTCGGCATCGTTCTCGCGGTGCACAGAGTCGGTCAGCTCCTCGTAGAGGCGCAGGTGGCGCATCGCCTCGTCAGTCTGACCGTCGGCCATGCAATATTCGGCCAGTGCGCGGTGGGCGGCCTGGCGGGTGTAGAGGTTGCCGCGCTCCAACAGTTGGCGGTAGTATATCTCGGCAGAGTCGCGCCGACCCTCGCGGCGATAGAGGTCGGCCATCATGAAGAGCAGGCCGCTCTGGTTGGCGTCGCCGATATGCTCCATGGCGGGCAGCAGCAGTCGGCGGGCCTCAACGAGGTTGTTGCGGTAGAGGTGGTAGCCCGCCATCTGACTCTCCACGTCGCGCTGCATGGGCAGATTGCCCGATGCGATAGCCAGGCTTCGGGCTTTCTCGAAACAGGCTATACAGCTGTCCTCGCTGCCAGCCGTTGCCCGCAGCACGTTGCCGATGTCGCGCAGGTCGTAGATGAGCCCCACGGTGTCGTGCGCGGACAGGTCGATGTCGTAGGCACGGCGGTAACTCTGCAGCGAGCGGTCGAGCAGCCGCTGCGAGAAGTAGAGCGTGCCCATCTGGCTCTGCACCAGCGCCCGCAGGCTGTCGGTCCGGGCCAGCTCGGAAGCCCGCTGCAACTGTCGCAGGGCTGCAGGAGCGTCGCCCCTGTCCATCAGCTCCAACGCCTCGTGATATTCGGTCAGTCCTGCCTGCCGCTGGCTGCAACTACAAACAACGGCAAGCAGAACGGCCAGAAGAAAATGATTATGCTTCATCTGACAACCACCTTACGTCCATCGACAATGTAAAGGCCCTTGGTCAATTTATTGTTTCCGATTCCGCGGCCCTGCAGGTCGTAGCATTTACGGTTTACTGATTTGCGATTTACGATTTGGCCGTCGCCGATGCCCATAGTGGTGTCGCCCAGGTACTGGCCCATGAAGAAGATGACACCCGTGCTACGCTCGCTGATGATGTAGAAGAACGGGCGGTTGGCATGGAAATCAGCCACCATTGGCATGCTCTCAGCCACCTCTATCACGGTGACTGCGGCAGCCTCGGTGCCCTCCTCGTCAAGGTCGATGGCGGCTTTTTGGAACATGTTGCCGATGAACACGTCGCGGTTGCCGAAATACGGGAACTCAGCTGCCGCGCCAAAGGCTGTGGGCATCCCCAGTTCCGACATGATACCCACCAAAGGTAGTCCCGTCTCAGTCTTCAGGCGCGGCATCTTCAGATTAACCATGTACGAACTTGCATATTTCATCTGCCAGTTTTTCCCGTCCATCTGACTGAGCACGTCGCCGATGGTCTTGCCTTCACGGGGCAGGAAAACGGTCATCTGGTAGGCCCCGTTGCCGTAGGGTAGGCACACAGCCTGGTAAAGGCCGTTCTCAGTATATTCAAATTCCTCTGTCTGGCTCATCATCGGCACTGTCTCGCCGCCGTTGAACGCCTCGTTGTGGGTGTTGGCCTTGTCGAACTTGTTGGCCCATGCACCCTTGAAGTAGATGGCGTTGAGAAGATAGCTGACGGCATCCTGATTGAATGCAGCCTCGGTGTTAAACACCTTTGGAATCATGCCGTGGGTGTGGTCGTTGGCCCACTGGTTGATGACCTCCCATGTCACGCCGTCATAGAAATTGCGGCTCTCGGGCTGCGCATCGTAGAACTCATTGGCCTTGTCGACGAAGCCCTGCTGCAGCTCGTAGCCCTTGCCGCTGTTCACGTAGATGGTGTTGGCAATCTCGGCAGTGGTTTCCTCGTCAAGCGTCGGAGCCTCAGTGAGCATCTTGCGGCAGAAGTTGTTGATGGCGTCGGCAGAACCGAGGCCCGCACTGCCCAGCACCTCGTTAATTTCTTGCTGCGTCTGCCCGGCAGCACCGTTATTCAGCATCCCGAGGGCGTAGGTGATGCTCAGTGGCGACATGATGCTGCTCTCGTTGCCGCGAGCCTTCTGAAAGAGGCGGAAGGCAAAGTCGTTGTTGCTTTCCACCAACTGTTTCTCTTCTTCGGTCAGGGTGATGTCCTTGCGAACATTCTTCAACGGCTCGCCCATATACTGTCCGATGAAGAAGATGGCCCCCGTCGAGCGTTCGCTGATGACGTAAAGGAAGGGATGGTCGGCAATGAACTCGGCGAACTTGGTGTCGGGGGCGCTTCCGTCTTTCATGCCGACAACAGTGACGGCGGCGGCCTCGGTGCCGCTCTCGTTGACACGGATCTTGGCCACCTGCTTCATGAAGTCGATGTAGATGGGCAAGTCTGGCTGCTCTTCGTTGACGGCGAACTTGTCGAACTGAGCATTCGTTGGGTCGAAGGCTCGGGGCATACCCAGCGCGGCCATGATCTGCTCAAGCCGCAGGTCGGTGTCGGTCTCAAAGCGCGGCAGCTGCAAATAGACCTGATAAGGCTCGTAGGCCATGGCGTTCCATTCCTTGCCGTTCATCTTGGCCAGCATCTCGTCGAGGGTCTTGCCATAATTGGGCAGGAAGACCGTCATGAGGAAAGCACCGTTGCCGTAGGGCAGCTCGATGCTCTGGCAAATGTCGTTCTTTGCATACTGGAACTGGTCGAGCTTTGTCATCATGTCGGCCGTGGCTGTCCCTTCATTGAAATACATTTTCCGGGTGGGTTCTGTGTCGAATGGCATCGTCCACTTGCTCTTGAAGTAAAGGGCATTGAGCAGGTAGCTGATGGTCGACGGATTGAACTCGTTCTCTTTCAGCGCCTCCTTGATCATGCCCTCGGTGTGGTCGCTGGCCCACTGGTTGATGACATCGAGGGTCTTGCCGTCGTAGAAGTTGCGGGTTTCGGGCGTGGCATCGTAGTAGTCGGCGGCACTCTGCACGAAGTCGGGAAGCAGATGGTAGCCTCTGGCCTCGTTCACGTAGATGTTATTAGAGATGAGCACCTTCGTCTTTTCGTCAAGAGTGGACGAGGCATCAAGCAGCTTACGGCAGAAGCTGTTGATAGTTTCCATGGAGCAGGAAGCACCGCCCAGCACTTCGTTAATCTGCTGCTGTGTCTCGCCCGTGGCACCATTGTTCAACATGCCGAGGGCGTATGTGATGCTCAACGGTGACAGCACCATGCTCTTGTCGTCACAGGCTTTGCCGAAGAGGCGCAGGGCGAAGTCGTTGTTGTTCTGTACCAGCTCCCGCTCCTGAGCGGTCAGCGAAATCTGTGAAGGCTCTTGTGCGAAGGCCATTGACATGGCCATAAGCATTACGGCCAGCAGGAAAAGTGTTCTCTGTTTCATAGCATATTGTTTTTTAATCATTATCTTCATGATTGTACGGATTCTCTATTTTCACCAAAGGTTGGAAAAGCCAGGCTTCGACGATTTGCTTCACTTCAGACATCGGACGGCCTGCCAGAAACACGCTACAGTCGGAACGCAGTGCCAGACCGTCGGACACTATCTCCCAAATGCAGTCCTCGGGCAGTACGGGGTCGCCCATCACCCAGACCTCAAACCGACGCGGGCCGGTGAGCGTCTCCTTCACATAGATATATGGGTCGCCTGCACTATCTACAGTAGATTCCTCTGGTTCCTTCCCATAAAAAAACAGCCTCTGCCATTCTTCATCGAACAGCAGCTCACATACGGCGGTCTGGCAGATGCTGTCACGTACCGTAATGGTAAACCTCACGTGATAGTCGAAAGTGAAATTGGGATGTTTCTCGGTAAGCACGGCAAGGAATTTCAGCTCTCCCTCTTGTATGTCACCCCACCAGCCGCGCTTCTCCATGATGAGATTGGCAGGACAGGTGAACGTCATACTGTCTACCTGATGGACGGAATACGGTGGCTGACCGTCGACACACAAGCTGTCGTCCTGTAAGATAATGCTATTGATATGCACCGTCTGGTAGACTTCGCAGCTGTCGTGGTGGCAGATGTACAGCCGATCCTGTGCTCTAACGGTAAGACAGAGCAACACAACGGTCACGATAAAAAATAGTTTTCGTCTCATAACAGCATGCAAAATAAGCAAAAAACTGAGAAACGACCAAATAATTATGTACACAAATAGTACACAATTCGCAATTAAAGAAATATCAGGTGAATCTTTTGGCCATTACAGACAAAATGAGTAATTTTGCAGCATCAATTATTATTAACGTTTTAATAACATGAAGATATTAGTTTTGAATTGTGGTTCGTCCTCGATTAAGTACGCGCTGTACAACATGGACGACAAGAGTGTGATGACCAGTGGAGGCGCTGAGCGCGTGGGCCTCGACGGCAGCTTCGTGAAGGTGAAGCTGGCCGACGGCAGTAAGAAGCAGATCATGCACGACATTCCCGAGCATACCGAGGGCGTGAAGTTCATCTTCTCGCTGCTCACCGACCCTGAGATTGGCGTGATCAAGAGCCTCGACGAAATCGACGCCGTGGGTCACCGTATGGTGCATGGCGGCGAGAAGTTCAACAAGTCTGTGGTTCTTACCGACGAGGTGTTGAAGGAGTTTGAGAAGTGCTCCGACCTTGCCCCGCTGCACAACCCGGCCAACCTGAAGGGCGTGAACGCCGTGAAGGAACTGATGCCCGGCCTGCCTCAGGTGGGCGTGTTCGACACCGCCTTCCACCAGACCATGCCTCCGAAAGCCTACATGTATGCCATCCCCTACGAGCTCTACGAGAAGTACGGCATCCGTCGCTACGGCTTCCACGGCACCAGCCATCGCTACGTCTCGCAGCGCGCCTGCGAGTTCTTAGGCATCCCTGCCGAGGGCACGAAGATGGTGACCTGCCACGTGGGCAACGGCGGCTCTATCGCTGCTGTGGTCGACGGCAAGTGCATCGACACGTCGATGGGTCTCACACCCCTTGAGGGTCTGGTGATGGGCACCCGTGCCGGCGACATCGACGGTGGTGCCGTGACCTTCATTGAGAAGAAGCTCGGACTGGATGCCGACGGCATGAGCAACCTTCTGAACAAGAAGAGCGGCGTGGCCGGCATCACCGGTGGCTCGAGCGACATGCGCGACGTGGAGAATGCAGCCCTGGCCGGCGACAAGCGTGCCCAGCTGGCTCAGGACATGTACTTCTATCGCATCAAGAAATACATCGGTGCCTACGCAGCCGCTATGGGCGGACTTGACGTCATCGTGTTCACCGCAGGCGTGGGCGAGAACCAGATCGGCATGCGCTCGGCTGTCTGCGAGGGTCTGGAGTTCCTCGGCGTGAAGTTCGACAACGAGAAGAACAAGGTGCGTGGCGAGGAAGCCGTCATCTCGGCCGACGACTCCCGCGTGAAGGTTGTAGTCATCCCCACCGACGAGGAGCTGATGATTGCCACCGACACGATGAACTTGTTATAAACGTCTGAAGACAATTACCTTATTACCTATCCGCACATCGTTCATCCACAAGATGAATCATGTGCGGATTTTTTGAAAACGTTAAAAGCTAACCGACATGAAAAAACTGATGCTATTTTTGCTGGTGATGCTCTTTCCGATGGTGGCAGGCGCCCATAATGCTGAAGCAGACCTGACGAAAGGGAGCGTCTTTGAGGTGAAGAACCCTGACATGAAACTAAGCCCCTACACAGGCATGAGTCGTGACCATTGGAAGCAGGCAGCTGCCTATCTGCTCAGCACGGCCTTTCAATATGTCAACGACATCAAGCAACCGTTCGACCTGCCAAAACAGGAAGGCAAGAGCTATCCCCGCAACGCCGACGGTGTCCCGACATCGCGCATGGAAGCGCTCTGCCGTACAATGTTCCTGGCCGGACCTTTGCTGAAGGAAGATCCCGAACTGACGCTTCACGGCGTGAAGGTGGGCGACTATTACCGCTATCAGATGGCATCGTTCCTCGATACAGGCAGCCCCATCTATCTGCCTGAGAAGAAGGGAGGTGGCAACGGTGGACAGAAGCTTGTGGAGTTGGGCGGTCTCGCAGTGTCGCTGCTCATGGCTCCCGAGGTGTTCTGGCGTCCTCTTCCACAAGAGACGCGCGACCGTCTGGCAGCCGTCTTCAAGACCTATGCCGAAGGCGAGACAATCGACATGAACTGGAGGTTCTTCAACCAGTGTCTGCTCAGCTTCCTGCACAAGGAGGGCTATCAGGTCAATATGGAATATATGGAGAAGCTGCTGCATGCCAACCTCAATGCCTACGTTGCCGACGGCTGGTACCACGACGCGCCCCTGTTCGACTACTACAGCATGTGGGCCTTCCAAATGTACGGTCCACTGTGGGCCGAGAGCTTCGGGCGGGAATACTATCCTGCCGAGGCAGAGCAGTTCCTGAAAAACCTGAGCGAGATACCGAAGCAATACCCCTACATGTTCGGTCGTGACGGCAAGATGCAGATGTGGGGCCGTAGCATCACCTATCGCATGGGAGCTGCCATCCCCCTCGCCCTCACGGGTTTGCTTCGCAGCCCCAACATCGACTATGGCTGGATGCGCCGCATCTGCTCCGGTGCCATTCTCCAGTTCCTGCAGCACCCCGACTTCATCGCAGACGACGGTCTCCCCAACCTTGGCTTCTACGGTCATTTCGAGGACTGTCTGCAACACTACTCCTGCCGCGGCAGCGTGTTCTGGATGGCCAAGATCTTCCTTGCCCTGTATATGCCTGCCGACAATCCGTTCTGGACGGCACGCGAGACCGAAGGTGCGTGGACGAAGATGAAGAAAACGGAGCCGTTCAATGTCTACTCCAAGAAGACCAAGATTCTTGTTTCCGACTTCGCAGCAATGGGCATGGCCGAATTCCGCAATGTATTCACACGCAACAAAGGTTTTTACTACGGTCTCGAGAACTACAACCGTCTGGCCTACAACTCATCGCTCCCGTGGCAGGCAGATGGCAAGAAGGGCGAGGTGGCCATGAGCTACGTCGTTGAAGGCACCGACGGCAAATGGCTGCAGATCAACAGCTATCGGGGCGAGGGCCTCAATGACGACGGCTGGTTCCGTCGCACGGCAGAGATAGAGAACGACAATACCGTCACCCTCAACCTGACGGAGAAGGTGACTGCTAACGGCGTCATCCGCATCGACACCATCAAGACCAATGGACCGCGCAAGATTCGCATGGGATTCTATGCCCTGCCTGAATACGACCGTCAGATAGTGGCAACCGAGACAAAGATAAAAGGCCAGAAGGCCATCACCATAGACAATGGCCAATACAAGTTGACCACCGTGCTTACCGAGGGTTGGGACGGCATTGAGGTGGTGCGCTGTCACGACCTGCACCCAGAGACTAAAAATAGTGTCGTAGTCAATCTCACCGCTACCGTCGATGGCACGAAAGTCCTGAAGTCTCAGCTCATCATGCAGAAATAAATGAATATCTGGATGTTCGTCTTCCTACTGCTTCCCTTGATAGGGCTGCTATATATTGGTTGGCATGTGTGGACACTTGTCCCGCTGCCAGCCGTTTGGCGCATCATTCTCATTGTTCTGGGGGTTGTGTCATTCCTGCTCATCTTCGCCAACTTCGGACGTCTTACCGACCGTCTGCCCCTGCCGCTGGCACGGCTATTTTACGACGTAGGCAACTCGTCGCTCTTCGTGCTGCTCTACCTCGTCATCATCTTCCTGGTGCTCGATCTGGGAAGGCTCGTGCGTCTCATACGGCCCGAATGGCTGCATCAGAACTTCGTCGTCACCGCCGGCATTGCCATCGGGCTATTCGTTTTGTTCCTCTACGGAAACATACATTATCATAATAAGGCGCGCGTAGAGCTCAACCTGACCACCGACAAGCCGTTGGCCAAACCCATGAAGCTCGTCATGCTGAGCGACCTGCACTTAGGCTACCACAACCCGCGACGGGAACTGGCACGCTGGGTAGACATGATCAACGCCGAGAAGCCCGACGTGGTACTCATCGCCGGCGACATCATCGACGGGAGCATGCGACCGCTCATCGAGGAAAACATGGCCGAGGAGATGCGCCGCATCGAGGCTCCTGTCTACGCCTGCTTAGGCAACCACGAGTACTACACCGGCGAACCGCTGGCACAGCAGTTCTACCGCGACGCCAACATACACCTGCTGCGCGACACCTTTGCCCTTGTCGGCGACATCTGCATCATCGGCCGCGACGACCGTACCAATCTTCACCGCAAAAGCGTGGCGCAGCTCAAATCTCAAACCTCAAACCTCCGCTCGGCCCAACGGGACGCTTTCCTCAGAAAGAAATCTCAAACCTCAAACCTCAAATCTCAAACCTCCAAATACTCCATCCTCCTCGACCACCAGCCCTATCACCTCGAACGGACAGAGCGGGCAGGCATCGACTTCCAGCTGAGCGGGCACACCCACTACGGACAGGTGTGGCCCATCTCGTGGATCACAAAACGCATCTACGAGTGCGCCTACGGTCCGTACCAGCTCGGTAACACTCGCTACTACGTATCCTCGGGCATGGGTATCTGGGGCGGCAAGTTCCGCATCGGCACCCGCTCAGAATACGTTGTCGCCACCCTCGAATAGTATCACACGTCGTAAGACTTATCTAATCTTATTTTACTCACACCTAAACATAATTAAACTATGACCGCGCTTATTTCTGTTATCCCAATTCTGTTACTCATCGTACTGATGATGGGGTTTAAAGTTTCCGGATACAAGAGTGCCGTGGCTACTCTTGTCGTAACAATCGCCCTGGCACTGTTTGCCGTTCCCTCGATGGGCATCGTGCCAGAGAAATATGCAGGACTCTCCATCTATGGCATCACCTTGTGGTCGGTAGTAGAAGGACTACTCAAGGCTTGTTTCCCTATTATCCTCATTATCATCTTCGCCATCTTCAGCTACAGCATCCTCTGCGAGACGAAGGAGATTGAGACCATCAAGACACAGTTCATACAGATGACCTCGGACAAGGGACTGCTTGTGCTGTTACTGACGTGGGGGCTCGGTGGCGTGCTTGAAGGTATGGCCGGCTTCGGAACTGCAGTAGCAATCCCGGCGGCTATCTTGATCGGATTGGGATTCAAACCGATGTTCTCAGCAGTCATCTGTCTGGTAGCCAATACGGTAGCCGTAGGCTTCGGAGCTGTGGGGCTGCCCGCCACGACACTTGCCAACCAGGTGGCGGCCAGTGGTGTGGCCACGCCAGAGGAGCTATGCGAGGTGGCTACGTTCATCATCCTGCAACTCTCACTGATGTTCTTCATCACCCCATTCCTCATCCTGATGATGACCGACCGCACAAAGATTCTGAAGAACCTGACCATCGCGCTGTTCGTGGGCACCTTCTCCATCGTCGTGCAGTTCTGCTGCGCCCACTGGATTGGGCCGGAGACACCAGCCATCCTGGGCTCTGTAGCTGCCATCATCGCCATGCTCATCTACAACAAGCTGTTTATCCGCGACGAGGCACCTAACGACACAGTGGTCGTCGAGAAGAAGAAATTTGGCCTGGCCAAGACTCTCAAGGCCTGGAGCGTCTATGGACTCATCATTTTCTTCATCCTTATCAGCAGTAAGATTGTGCCTCCCATTAATGAATTGCTAAACACAACCTTAGTCACAAAATTTGATTTGCCCGTCATCGGCAACACCTTTAAGTTCGGCTGGCTTTCGAATGCCGGTCTGATGATATTCCTCGGTGCCATGATTGGCGGTATGATACAGGGCATGAGCTTTGGCAAGCTGATGAAACTGCTTGCCAAGACTACCATCAACCTGCAGAAGACGGTCGTCACCATTTGCTGCCTTGTGGCCATGGCCATGCTGATGAACAATACGGGCATGACCAACGACATTGCCAAGGGACTGGTGCTGCTGACTGGCTCCGCATTCCCATTCTTCGCACCGCTAATCGGCTCCATTGGTACCTTTGTAACGGGTAGTGCCACGAATGCCAACATCCTCTTTGGAAAGCTCCAGGCTACCGCTGCAAGCGACCTCGGATTGGTGAACCAAGGTACGTTCTTTGGTGTAACAGGTAACGAGACCAACTGGCTGGCATCTGCCAACTGTGCCGGCTCTGAGGGAGGTAAGCTCATCTCACCACAGTCTATCGCCATCGCCACTGCAGCCTGCGACATGGAGGGACAGGATGGAGACATCATGCGCAAGACGATACCGTTTGCCATCTTCTGGATACTGATGAACGGCCTCATGGTCTTCCTCGGGCTGCACGTTTTCTAAGTTAAGAGTTAATAGTTTAAAAATTAAGTATTGTCGGCCTTGCCGAGTAAGAGTTAAGAGTTATGCTGAGCCAGTTTATTGCCGAACTCAGACAGTTTATGCCGTCTGACCGCATATTTACCGACGAGCTTCGTACCCTAGGATGGGGTACCGATGCCAGTTTCTATCGACAGATTCCCAAAGTCGTTATCCGCAGCGATGGCGAGGAGGAAATCGCTAAGATTGTCCGGGCATGCCAGAAATACAAGCTGCCTTTCACCTTCCGTGCTGCCGGGACATCGCTCTCTGGACAGAGTTGTACCGACTCCGTGCTCATCGTAGCAGGAAAGCATTGGGAGAAGTATGAAATCATTGAACATCCAGAGCTACAGATACGCCTTCAGCCTGGCATCGTGGGTGCTCGTGTCAATCAGATACTGAAGCCCTACGGACGTGTATTCCCGCCCGACCCTGCCTCTATCGGTAGCGCAATGGTGGGCGGTATCGTCATCAACAATGCCTCGGGCATGAACTGTGGCGTACATGCCAACAGCGACCGCATGCTTCTCTCCGCACGCATCATCCTGACCGACGGCACCGTGCTCGACACCGGCGACAAAGACAGTCGCGAGCAGTTTTGCCGCTCGCACCCAGAGTTTATTGCTAAGATCGAGGCCCTGCGCGACAAGGTGCGAGCCGACGAGGAACTCCGCTCGCGTATATTAAAGAAGTATAGCATCAAGAACGTGACGGGTCTGAACCTGCGCCCGTTGGTGGCCTACGACGATCCGTTCGACATCATTGCCCACTCGATGGTGGGAAGCGAGGGTACGCTGGCGTTCCTCTCGGAGGTAACGATGAAGACACTGCGCGACTACCCCTACAAGGCCTCAGCAATGGTCTACTTCCTCACGATGAAGGAGAGCTGCGAAGCCGTGGTGGCCATGAAGAAGCTGAAGGCAGGCGAGGAAGACCTGGCTATGAGTGCCGAGCAACTGATGGTGAAGAGTGCCGAGATGCTCGACTACAAGTCCCTCAGCAGTGTCGACGACCCAGTCTACCTACAGTATCAGAAAGATGTGGATGCCGGAAAGATCGAAGGAGTAGAGCCAGGCGACTATCACAACCTGACCGCCATACTCACTGAGACGAAGGGCATTACCCACGAGCAGTTGCTTGAGAAGATAGAGAAAATCAAGGAGTGTCTCGGTCAGTTCCGACTGTACATCCCAGCAGAGTTCACCGAGGATCCGGCTGTCTACGGTAAGTACTGGGCCATTCGCAGCGGCATCTTCCCAAGCGTAGGTGGCACCCGTCCCGTCGGTACATCGTGTCTGATTGAAGACGTGGCCTTCCCCATCGAAAGCCTGCCCGAGGCCACAGTGAAGCTGCAGAAGCTCATTGCCGACCACGGCTACGCGGATGCCTGCATCTACGGCCATGCCTTTGAAGGCAACTACCACTTCATCCTGAACCAGAGCTTTGCCGATGAGCACGAAGTAGCCCGCTATGCCGAGATGATGCGCGATGTGGCCAAACTCGTGGTAGAAGGTTACGACGGTTCGCTGAAGGCCGAGCACGGCACGGGCCGCAATATGGCACCCTTCGTAAAGTACGAGTGGGGCGACAAGGCCTACGAGGTGATGAAGGAACTGAAGGCCATCTTCGACCCCAAGGGACTACTGAACCGTGGTGTCATCTTCAACGACGATCCCGACTGTTTCATCAAGTGTCTGAAGCCTCTGCCCGTGCTCGACTACGACTTCGACAGCGTGCCCGACGGTGGTCATTACCTGATGGATCCAGCGCTCTCCACTGCCAAGGAGACCATTGAACAGGTGAAGCGCGCCAACAAGTGTATCGAGTGCGGCTTCTGCGAGGTGAACTGCATGTCGTGCGGCTTCACGCTTTCATCAAGAATGCGCATCGCCGTCCAGCGCGAAATCCGTTCCCTTGAGTCAACAGTCCGCGCGTCCGGTGGTTCTGCCACCGGAACAGCCGCTGCCGAGCGATTGGCTACATTGAAGAAACAGTATAAATACTACGGCGACCAGACCTGTGCTACGGACGGTCTCTGCGCCACCTCGTGCCCGATGAAGATTAACACGGGTGAACTGACACACATCATTCGTCAGATGAACATGAACGACAGCCCTGCAGGATACAAGATAGGCGAGTTTGCCGCCAACCACATGGCGGGCATCAAGAGCGGCCTGCGCGTTGTGCTCGATATTGCCCATACGGCTCACGTCACCCTCGGTCCTACACTCATGACTACCGTTTGTCGTACGATGAACAAGATGGGCTTACCGCTGTGGACTACGGCCATGCCAAAGAAAAAGCGCCAACCCAAGAAATCAGATCTCACGCAATTTATTATCGAAGAATCGATACCAAAGAGTAATCATAATTCTCAATTCAAAGTTGTCTACTTCCCCAGCTGCATTAACCAGACGATGGGACTCTCACAAAAGTCGCCAGCGAAGAAGCCCCTCGTTGACGAGATGTGCGAACTGATTCACAAAGCCGGCTACGAGGTGATCTTCCCCGAGGGAATGGAGCGGATGTGTTGCGGACAGATCTGGGAATCGAAAGGTATGCTCGATATTGCCGACCGCAAGAGTGCCGAACTCGAAGACGCACTGTGGAAGGCATCCGAGGAAGGAAAATATCCTGTGCTCTGTGCTCAGAGCCCATGTCTTCACCGCATGAAGAAGGTGATGGGTGAGCGTGAAGAAGCTCGCCCGAAGGGCAAGGTGATGAAGAAGATGAAGCTCTACGAGCCTGCAGAGTTCATCATGAAGTATCTTGTTGACCGTCTGGATTTCCATCCCACCGACAAGCGCATAGCTCTACACATCACTTGCTCTACCCGACAAATGGGTGTCGATAAGGATATGATAGCCTTAGCCAAGCTCTGTTCCACCAATGTCTTCCTGCCCGAGGGCGTAGGCTGCTGCGGCTTTGCCGGAGACCGTGGCTTCACGTTTCCAGAACTAAACAAGTACGGACTCCGTAAGCTGCGCCCGCAGATAGAGGAGAACCACATCAAAGTGGGCTACTCGAACAGCCGTACCTGCGAGATAGGACTCGAGACAAACACCGGCATCCCCTACATCAGCATCGTCTATCTCGTCAACGAGTGTACATCGCCAAAGCAGGAATGAAGCCACGTTTATCCATTATTCATCAAAAAATGTCTTACTTTTCTTGACAATCTCGTTATTTTGTAGTATCTTTGCACCATAATTGTATAATTTTAGCTAATCATCAAATTTCTTGGTTACATTATGAGTATAGTAATTGTAATTCTATTAGTAATTGTCTTCGGCATTAGTTTCTTATTTATTCGCCATCACTATGTAAAGAAGCTGGATGTTGCTGTTAAGCGTGCTCAGAAGAGCGGACAGCTAAAGTCGGTGTTTATTGAAAACATCAGCCGTACCCTCCGTTCGCCATTGAACACCATAACTGACTCTTGCAACACGATTCTCAAGGAAAAAGGCGAAAACATGCAACCTGCACAAGTGAGAAAATTGGTGACCGACATCGCTGACAACTCAAAGGAATTACTTGAATTCGTCAAGGAGCTTCACGAAATGTCAAAGTTCGAGGGTATCACTCCATCCTTCACTTTCATAGAAGTCAACCTTACCGAGCTCATGGCATCCTATAGGCGAGAAGCCATGAACTATACCAAGCCCGAAATCTCCGTCCGAGTCACCTCAGACCTTTCGCCTCATTGCAGGGCCATACTTGACACCAATCTCATGCACCAACTTATGATGCATCTGCTGACGATTGCTGCAAGACAGGTGACAGAGGGCGACATCTTCATCAGATATAGCTGTGAGCGCAGAGGCCTGAAAGTATCCGTCAGCTATACAGGCATAGAACAGACTGAACATGCGAGCGGCGACATTATCTCACTACTTGAGAAGGATGATGCGTTGAAAGATGCCGGCAAGTCCACGTCATTCGGACTCGCTATCAGCAGAGCCATCGTCGATATGTTCGGAGGTGAGTTCTACCTGGATTCGGGACAAGACAAGAAAAACGTTGCTTCCTTCTGGTTCCCATGCCAGATGAAAGACATCTATAAGGATATATAATGACACCGACTGAAGAAAGAAACGCAAAACTTGCGGAACAGATTATCAAGAACCTGCAACGCCGTCACATCGAGGGATTCTATTGCCCGACGGGTGAGGAGGCTGTGAAGAAGGTATCGGAGCTAATACCTGATGGTAGCTCCGTAACATGGGGTGGCACGATGACTGTCCGTGATCTGGGTATTCCTAATGCGCTGAGAAACAGGGGAACCTTGGAGGTGCTTGACCGTGACTTAGTAGAGACTCCAGAGGAAAAACAGGCCATGTATCTCAGGGCATTCTCGACAGATGTCTATCTGACAAGTGCCAACGCGATCTCCGAGGATGGCGTTATCGTGAATATCGACGGTAATGGCAATCGTGTAGCAGCTATCACCTGGGGACCGAAGAAGGTCATCTTCGTGATAGGCTTGAACAAAGTAGCTCAGACGGTAGAGGCTGCTCTTTCAAGGGCGAGGGCAACTGCATCACCCATCAACGCAGCCCGATTTGACATTAAGACACCATGCCAAGCTGACGGCGTATGCCACAACTGCAACTCCCCTGAATCCATCTGTAACTACGTTCACTTCCTCAGGAACTCTCCGAAAGGCCGTCATGTCGTTGTGCTTGTTGGGGAGAACCTTGGATATTAGGAGTGACTATGAGATTATTAGTATTACTGATATAGGGTGTTCAATTTGATGTACCCAACTTATGGATGATTTGCAGTCACATTTTGAGTTAAACAAATATAAAAGAACTTTGCGCACGACCTCTTTTCCGTATTGCCAAAAATGTTATAAAGTCAACATAAGCCTCTGGCTTTCAATTGCTTGCATCCTTGCTGTAGCTACTAAAAGGCGCCATGATGAGGGGAGGGACATAGGGGGGTACGTGAAGTGTCGGCAAAGCGTCTATTTGGCTTAATCTACTGATTTTCAAAGTGTTTCACAATCTTAAAATCGTTTTTCGTTCTCAGATTTGTTGTGTAACTTTGTCGAAAAACAAGTATACAGCAATGAAGAAAGACAAGACTAACGAAGGCACTGACAAGCGCAAGATGTCTAAGCTGGAGAAAGAGAACGCAAAGCTGAAGGCACAGAACGA
>Ga0310695_10005326_pt1 | contig 22566 bp, 16 predicted proteins | sample RumenRJG_04DNA_FD_203882 | JGI IMG/M metagenome (GOLD analysis project Ga0310695, IMG submission 203882) | Bovine rumen microbial communities from Lethbridge, Alberta, Canada - RJG_04 (v2) (version 2) | ecosystem: Host-associated > Mammals > Digestive system > Stomach > Rumen | place: Canada...
AACAGGGCGTGATCAATGCAATGAGGCAGTTCCTCCTGGTAGTGAGTCACGTAGATCAGCGTCACAGCTGGATTCTTGCAGTATTCATCCACCAGGTCCTTCACCATTCTCCTATTCAGATCATCCAAACCATGCAAGGGCTCGTCGAGAATCAACAGATCAGGTTCTTTGACGAATGCCCTTGCCAATAATACGAGTCGCTGTTCGCCACTCGACATCTCCATGAATTTCCTGTCTGCCAGATCACCTACGCCAAAGGTGGTCAGCCATTTACGGCATTGTTCCTTCTCAGCTTCTGTCGGACGTACATAGAGGCCCACCGAATCTTTCAGTCCGCTGGCAACAATCTGAAGGGCTGGGATATTCTGTTTGTAGCTGCGATGCATCTCTGGCGACACATAGCCGATATGGCGCTTGATATCCCAGATGCTCTCTCCGGAACCACGTTTATGTCCAAAGAGCGAGATGTCACAGGCATAGCTCTGGGGATTGTCGGCACAGACCAGCGAGAGTAGGGTAGATTTGCCAGAACCGTTCTGTCCTGACAGCGACCAGTGCTCACCCTGATGCACCGTCCAGTCCAGATCCTTTAGGATCGTCCGCTCGCCATAGCGGATGCTCACTTTCCTGAATTCTATCACTGGGGAAAGCCCCTGATCAGAAGTTTTGGGATAAGAGGGACTTGTGGCACCTTCTGCTGTCGTCGGCTTCCATTGTGATACATCCACCTTCGGCAAGACTTTCATATCCTTTACCTCAACGATATGCGTAATGAAGTCAGGAATCTCGTCTGTCTTTGCCAGCACGAGGATCATCTGCAGTCCTTGTTCCTTGGCTAACATTGTCATCAGTGCCTTCAACTGATCCCTGGTATTAGCATCGAGTCCGATAAACGGATTCTCCATGATCAGCACCTTCGGATTGGTGAAGAGCGATGAGGCCAGTTTATATTTTCTCAGCTCACCACTCGACAACAGGATGATATACTTGTCGAGCAACGGCTCCAGCTGAAACAGTTCATAGATATGTTGTTGCAGGGCGCGACGCTCTGGTGTGTCCTCGCCAGCCAGCTTATAGGCCTCTTCAAGTTTACTGCCAACGGTAGGTGTCTCCTCGTCGATTTCCATCTGGTTCCAACGCTGCTGCAGGAAATAAGTCTTATCGTTGTCGCCCCCGTATGTATCACGGAACGAGATGTGTTTCAGGTTGTTATACGGCTCGTCGAAGCCATACTCCACCATATTGGGGAAGGCAGGGTGGCGCCCCGTCAGGATATCCACAAACATTGATTTTCCTGAACCGTTTCGACCTATGATGGCGATATGCTCACCTTCCTCCAAAGTGAAGTTCACAGGCTCTGCCATACTCCACTCTGGCTTCCTCGCGCGCGCGTTCCTTATATTAATTGTACTCATTCTTAAAGTCCTTAAGTCCTGTAGTCCGTTACTAAAACTATTTTTTCACTTTTCCTGGATTCTTGCTGACGAAATCTTTCCAGCCACGATACTTTACCTCACTCTCAGGTCGTCCCATCTGCAGGTAGTGACAATAGGCAGCAGCCAGCGCATCCGTCGCATCCATAAACTTTCCCATCTCCTCATTGGGAATCTTCAACAATCGTTGCAGCATGCCGGCCACCTGTTCCTTCGAAGCAGAACCAGTGCCAGTCAATGCCATCTTGATTTTCATGGGTGCATACTCATGGATGGGTACGCCGTGATGGATCGCTGCAGCGATGGCAGTACCCTGGGCCCGACCCAACTTTAGCATCGACTGCACATTCTTGCCGAAGAAAGGAGCCTCGATAGCCATCTCGTCAGGCAGATACCCATCGATGATACCCGTTACACGTTCGAAAATATGGCCCAGTTTCATGTAGGCATCAGGAAATTTACGCAGGTCAATCACGCCCATCGTAATCATCTGCGCCTTTCCATCCACCACCTTCAAGAGCCCATAGCCCATCAGGTTCGTTCCTGGGTCAATACCTAATATGATTTTCTCCATATCGTTTGCAAAGGTACGATTAAGTGAGCAGAAAACCAAATATAATTTGAGTTTTCTCGAACGTGAGTATCTTCGAGCGAAGCTCAAAGATAGTGCAAATCGAGAGAAATACCAAATTTATTTGGATATTTCCGAGATGATGCCGAGCGCGAGCTAAGTCTCAGAGTACGATTAAGTGTGCAGAAATTCAAATATTAATTTGATTTTTCTTAAACTTAATGACATCCGACATAGATTTATAATTAATTCATTGATTATAAGTTAAATATAAAACTATTTTTCTTTTATTTGCTGACATGAAACCGACATATATCCGACATATTACTGACATAAATCCGTCATTTTTCTATTAACAACGCCATTTAGCAGTACTAAATGGCTCACACTAAGGGTAGCTCATTCAGCATTGCCAGCTCACACATTTTTATCTTAATACAAGCCTATAAATTCTCTAGAGAATTTTGGAGTCACCCTTAATGTCTCATCTTGCGAGAGCCTACCAAGCTATAAAATTCTCTAGAGAATTTTATAACTACCATTAATGGAAAAACTTGCAATCCCGTATGTCTATCTTAGTGACCTCCCTTGCGAGCCATTAATACCTCCATATCATATCATTTTGATGCGCTGTATGTCGGTTCTATGTCATTAGTATGTCGGATATATGTCGGATGTATGTCATTAGGTCTTAACACTATCCGGTTGATTTACAGTTAAATAAGCACTATTTTATGTCGGATGTCAGTAGTTTTTAAAACCTCATTAAAATTTCTCAAAATTTCTCCGCAATTCATTACTTCTTGCATCCCAATTCATTACTTTTCACTCTTCATATCATTACGTTTTACCAACCAATAAGTAACTAATTGAACTGTGATTAGTAGCTTTTTGCAAAAAAATAGCTCACAATGAACGTTGTTTGAAAATAAATGCTTATCTTTGCATTATCGTATCTAAAACTTCGATTTGCCAATGACTCAACGGTTGATATATTTTAATTCGAGAGACAGCCTTATCAGAATCGACATATCAAATATCGTCTATTTTGAGGGAGATGGAAACTATACTTATATTGTTACTGCCAACAAATTAAAGTCGTGTCTCTCAATCAATTTGTCTCATACGGAGGAAGCTCTTGCAATTCAATTGGGAGAAGATGCCAAGCGCTTTATGCGTGTAGGGAAACGCTTCATCGTAAACATGCAATATATTTATAAGGTGGATCTCACCAAACAAACGCTTATCCTTTCCGATGCTCTGAATTTTGTCTATCAGTTGCCTGTTTCGAAAGAAGCATTAAAGAGTGTCAAGGAGCTAATTGTGAAAACAAAGATCTGATATGGAAATAATAATAGGTAGAGATCAGCAGACAAGACGTTTAAGCATTATCAAAGATGGTGAGGCTAAGTGTTATGGACAACCTGATAGTGTGCCTATGGATGTCAGTCGTCATCATATTTCCTTGCAGCCAGTTGATGAAGGTAAGTGGCAGATAAAAAATCTGAATGAACAAAACTTCACATTCGTCAATGGTATAGCTGTTGAGAGTAAGGTTATTACAGAGAACGCCAAGATAGAACTTGGAAATTCCCGCTATCTCCTGAATTGGGATATTGTAAGAGGGCCAAAGGAAGAAACAATTGACATTCGTCCTTTGAAGATAGTTTGGGATGACTATAAAAATAAGATATCAGATCTCAATATGGCTTCACAGAAATTCAACATAGCACGTTCTGCAACTGGTATAATAACGATGTTGGCTATTGCTTGCGGATTTGCTATCGGACATGGCCCTATATATATGATGTTTTATGGATTGGCAATAGCGATCTCCTTGTGCTTCCTGTATAAAGCATGGACAGATGTTTCAAAAATACAAAGTAGGCGTGATGACTATCAGGAAGAGTTTGATAGCAGGTGGGTATGTCCCAAATGTGGTCATCCTCTGAATGCAAAGAACTATATTGTATTATCAAAACTTGATGGTTGTCCATACTGCAAAACCAAGTACAAGAAGTAATTTCGTACGAGAAACAGACTATTTCCTACAGAAACTTGACAAAAACTTGGAGCGAAACTGAAATTTCGCTAAATTTGCAGCATAAAAATCTAAAGCAATTGATATTATGAACGAAGGAACTATTATTGAAAGGCGTTCTGCTGACGAGAAAGAGCAAAACGGTCATGTCTGGAAGTACGTAACCTTAGGTGGAGTATCTGGTATCTTTATGGGTGCTGGTGCTTTGTATGCAGGTCAGGCTGCTGCAAAGCAATTAAATACTGAAGAAAAGCCAGAAGAAGTTGCTATTCCAGAACAAGGAGAGACTAGCCATACTTTAGAGAATGGCCTGAAGGTGGCAGCAGTAAGTGATGACATCTCTTTTGGTGAGGCTTTTGCTCAGGCACGAGCAGAGGTAGGTCCTGGAGGTGTGTTCCATTGGCATGGTGGTATCTACAACACCTATACTGCTGCTGAATGGAATGACATGAGTGTTGGACAAAAACACGATTTCGCCCAACAGGTACAGCCTGAGATACGTCCTGATGAGGTTCCCACCCCCACAGATGCAAACTCACATGTCATAGTTGAGCATCATGTCTATCATCATCATGAAGGTGCACCTACTGCACAAGCAGAACAGATGCATCAGGCTGCAGATAATGCTTCAGACGATGTTCAGATGGTAGAACAGCAACTTGCTAAGAATTTCGATATGGGTGATGATGTCCACATCGTGGGTTATGCTAATGCAGATGGACATTTGGCAGTAGGGTATGATACTACAGGCGATGGTCAGGCTGACGTTGCCATTATCGATGTCGATAACAATTATCGTCCCAGCGATGACGATGTCATTGTCGATAACGAAGGAAATATGGCGCGTATTGGCGATTTGAATAACGAGCCTGATCCATACGTTCAAACTGACCAGGAAGATCCTAATGCTTCGGCTGAATCATTCGAAAGTCCTATGATGATTGACGCATAACAATATGCAGACAAAAAGAATCATTTGCCCTCAATGTAGAGCCGTTCTTGATGTAAAAAACTCGAGGAACGAAGGAGTCAAACAGATTACATGCCCAAACTGTAAGACTTCTCTTCAAGTGAAGTTCGATCCACAGCAAGAACCCATCGAAGCTCATACCTATATTGCGCCATCCCCATCGCAGTCTGCACTCGATGGTGAAACGCAATTGGCTGGAGCTGGCTATGATGCCACTCAACTGGCCACATCTCCTAAACAACAATCCACTGCCAAGTTACTTTTTCATGGTGTTGGTTATGAGCTTGAAGAGGGTCAAAACATTATAGGAAGAAAGGGTACAACCTCAAAGGCAACTATTCAGATAGATACGGACGATCGCTACATGAGTCGTCAACATTGCAGTATCACTGTAAAAACTCTGCCTGATGGTACCAAGAAGGTGGTGCTGAGCAACTATCAGAATAAGAACCTCACATCTGTTGATGGCCAAGAGATTGAGACTGGTGATGAAATCCGTCTAAGCAATGGAAACCAAATCACTATGGGCCATACCACTGTCACTTTCAAACAATCTTAACGTATGAAGATCGAACTATACCCACCACTCTCTATTCATGAGATAGGCCTGCGCGAGAATCAAGAGGATTCCATTATTCAATGGGACAATCGCCTTTTTGTGCTCTGCGATGGTATGGGTGGGCATGAAAAGGGCGAAGTTGCCAGCCAATTGGTGTGTCAGTCATTAGCCACTTGGTTTGAAAATAACATAAAACCTGAGAAACTATTCAGTGACGACCAACTCCGTGAGGCTATAGAATATGCTTATACAGAGCTCGACAAATATGCAGATGGTAATCCCAGACAGATGGGAACCACCCTTACCTTATTATATATAGGCAGTAAAGGTATTACAGCAGCCCATATGGGCGACAGCCGTATTTACCATATCCGTCCAGAGGTAGGAGTTCTCTATCAGTCTCGTGATCACTCTTTGGTATTTGATCTTTTCCAAGCAGGCGAGATCACCTTTGAGCAGATGGCTACATACCCTCAAAAGAATATGGTGACTCGAGCCATGATGCCTGGCGAAGATAATCGTATGCGTCCAGACATTATCCACATCACAGACATTCAGCCCAACGATTATTTCTACATGTGTTCAGACGGAATGATGGAGAAGATGACCAACAATGAACTCTTGACCTTATTCAGTGCCGATATGGATGATAAAATGAAGGTTGGACAACTGAAAATGGCGACAAATCAGAACTTTGACAATCATACGGCTTGGATTATCCACGTAAAGGATGTTATCAAGGAAGATAACGATGATCAGCTTGAAAATGAGGAAATATCATCTCGTATTAATGCCATCAACATTCTGCCTCATCCTATTTATGATGCAGAAGACGATGATGTAGTCGTCGTTGGGGGAAAGGAGAAATCACTATTTCAGAAAATCATAGGAATATTCAAATAGTCAGCAAAATATGCAGGAGCAAATCAATAATTCATCCATGCTCAAAGTAGGAACAATCCTACGAGGCACATATCGTATAGATAGTTACCTCTCTTCTGGAGGTTTTGGAAATACGTATGTTGCTACGAACATTGAGTTTGATGAGCGCGTGGCCATCAAGGAATTTTTCATGAAGGGTGTTACCCAGCGTGACGAAAACCAGACTACGGTGAGTGTAAGCAATGCAGAAAATCACAATAGTTTCTTGGAACAGAAAGAGAAATTCAAGAAGGAGGCTCGACGCATCCGTCAATTGAAGAATGAGCATATCGTAGCAGTTCATGATTTGTTCGAGGAAAATGGTACAGCCTATTATGTGATGGACTATGTAGATGGCGAGAACCTTGCAGAAAGACTGAAAAGGACTGGCAAGCCCATGACAGAGCAAGAAGTCCGAGATGTTTTTACTCAGATTCTTAATGCTTTAAAGTCTGTTCATGATGCTGGTATTTGGCACTTGGATATCAAACCTGCCAATATATTGATAGACAAGAAAGGCAATGTTAAACTCATAGATTTTGGAGCATCAAAGCAACTGAATGCTCAAAAAGGTGGTGCTACAACCAGTACGGCTATTAGTTACACCAATGGTTATGCCCCTCGTGAGCAGATGGAACAGAACTATGACAAGTTTGGTCCATGGACAGATATATATGCTCTTGGTGCAACTTTATATAATCTGCTGACAAACATGCGCCCTCCACTGCCCACTGATATAGATGATGATATGAGCGAGGATAAGCATCTAGTCTTACCATTCCCAAAAGGTATAAGTGACGAGATGAAACAGGTGATCCTTTGTATGATGAAGACAAATCGAAGTCAAAGGCCACAGGATATAAAGGACATAATTCATCTTTTTGAACGACGAGATAATAATCTCACTATTGATTATCTTAATGAAGAAACTATTATAGTTGAAGAATCTGTAAACAAGAATGAGAATAAAACTAAAAATTTACAGGAAGAAAAAGATAAAAAGAGAATAGGAAAGATCAAGAGATTGAGTCTGGTCTCAATAATCGTCATTACAATTTGCGGTTTACTTATTTGCTTCTGGAAATATATGAAGCAACAGAATAAGAAGTATCCTCAGATAGAGATTATCAGCGAAATAGATAAAACATGCCAATTGGTTGGAAGAGTTGAATATGATAATAATGGCCGAGCAGAAATAATTCCATGTATCAGTAAAGATTATAGTGGTAATTATAGAATCCCCAAAGAAGTGAACGGATATACTGTAATTGGAATTGGTGACTACGCCTTTCGCGATACAAAAATTACTTCGGTTGAAATATTTAATAATATTAGTTTTATTGGTGAACATGCATTCTCATATTCTCAGTTATCATGGGTTAATCTACCAAAAACAGTGAAAAACATAGGTAAGTCAGCTTTCAGATATTGTAAATCTTTGAACAGTGTTTATTTTCATGATGCATCAATTATTGGTGAATATGCATTTGGAGATTGTACAAATTTGTCTAATATTACTGTTTACGCCAATCCGGGGTCTTTTGTCTTAGGAAATGGGTGCTTTGATAATATAAGTTCTGGCGCAACCCTCTCTTTGCCTAATACTTATATTATTGAAAATGATTCTAAATGGAAAAAATATTTTGTTAATATAAAAGCTCAGTTTTTATTTGACAATGATGAGTATCTTAAGCGTTTTGAGAATTAGAATCAAAAGAGAATTATCCAATAGATTTATAGGTTTTTATGTCTAGAATCGATTAATGTATTAGAAATGAATAAATTAGAAAAAATAATTGTAATAACCTATCAAATTGTTGGTGAAAACAAATATTTGATGGATGCTTTGTTGAGAATTAAACAACAAGGCATCACAAAGGTTATTGTCAATCTTAAAGATGAGATTGGTTCTTTAGCCAATAAGAAAACTGGTGATATTATTTTAGGGATTAAAGATATAATACCTGTTTATTCTCTTACAAAACATTATTCACAAATTATTTATCAAAAGCCTAAATTCATTATTGAGAAGAAGTATTCTGATTTTAATGACGGTTGTAATATTCGTGATTATATTGATGTCCAATGTAGTTCGCCAGAAAGGAATATGGTTTTGGAACGCCTTGACTCGACCGATTTTCTAGAAGAAGAGGTCTTGTCTTTATATGATATAATAACGGTCTTTTCTCTTTTATATTCATTAGCTCATGAGGTTGGACACATTATCTACGATGATGAAAGCAAAAGCCAAATTTGTTCGGAAAAGGAAGCAGATTCATTTGCATTTAATTCGATTAAATTGATGAAAAAGAATGAGGCTATCGATATACCTAGGTTTCTTGGCGCTTTCCTTGGTATTGCACATGTTTTTATAGGAAGAACACAAAAAGAAGAAATAGATGACATTAATCACCCTCATAGTATTGAACGAATCTATGCCTTATTGGATTCTTTGGAATTAGAGGAAAACTCTATGTTTTGGGGACTTGCATATAATATGGTATTGAAATGGCATCAAAAATATGGTATGCCCATAGACTGGGAGAACCCATTATCACATACCTATAAGGATAAAATGGTTGATGCTTTTAACTATTATAAAAAAGTATAACATATGCAACAACTACAACCTAACACCACCTTGCAGGGTGGAAAATACAGAATAGAGCGAGTGCTGGGGCAGGGAGGCTTTGGTATCACATACTTGGCAGTGCAAACATCGCTGGAGAGGAATGTTGCCATTAAAGAGTTCTTTATGAAGGACTTCTGTAGCCGTGATAGTACGATGTTGACTACTGGCAGCACCAAACTTGTAGAACAATGCAGGAAGAAGTTCGTCAAGGAAGCTAGGAACTTAGCAAGACTTAGTCATCCAAATATCATTGGTGTGATAGATATCTTTGAGGAAAATGATACGGTGTATTATGTGATGCCGTATCTTACAGGTGGATCATTGGAAGATTATGTCAAAAAGCATGGTACACTTTCTGAATCAGAGTCTATGAAATATGTCAGGCAGATAGCCAGTGCCTTGAAGTATATGCACGAAGAACAACACATCTGCCACTATGATGTAAAACCAGCGAATATTCTTCTTGACAAAAAGGGAAATGCTGTGTTGATAGACTTTGGTATTTCAAAGAACTATGATGCTAATGGGCATGAAACGACTACAACTCCCATTGGTATGAGTGAAGGCTATGCTCCCATTGAGCAGTACCAGCAGAACGTAGAAGAGTTTTCTTCTGTTAGCGATGTGTATGCTCTTGGGGCTACACTTTATTTCTTACTTCATGGCAAACATCCTGTTTCTGCTGTTCATCGTGCTAGTGGAACTGAACTTATGATATCGGAAAAACTTTCTCAGGAAATCAAAGACATCATCAATGCTTCGATGAAAGTATCTAAACGAGAAAGGGCAAAGAGTGTTGATGTTTTCTTGAAAGATGCCTCTTTTTCTGAGCAAAGTACAAACTTCAGTGTTGACTCTGTAATAACAGACGAAGAAACGATAATTGCTTCAGATGAAGAAGGTGGTGTTCCATTCGATATACTCCTAAAACGAGCAGAAGAGAGTGATGCTGAAGCGCAAAATGAATTGGGAGAACGCTATTATTATGGTAAGAAGGTTGAAATGAACCGGGAATTGGCATTTAAGTGGTATATGAAGGCTGCTAAGCAAGGAAATCCTGAAGCACAATTCAACGTAGGTTGGTGTTATGCCAAAGGAAAGGGTACGGATTTAGATGATAAGAAAGCATTTGAATGGTATAAGAAATCTGCAGCGCAAGGGAATGCTAATGCTCAACATTATTTGTCACAGTTGAGTATTAATAATAGCTGTCGAGGACATGATTATAAAACAAAAATGGGGTTAATAGAAATAAATGGATGGTATAAAGCCCTGGCATTTTGCATAGCTTTCATTCCTTTCATTTTTATCTGGTCATACAATTTCCATAGTATCATATCTTTTCTCCAGATTCATTTTACAAATACATGGGCCGCATTTATTTTTTGGTGGCTTTCTCCTGAAATAGCCTTGTTATTATGGTATCCATTAAGAGGTGCTATTTGTTACATTATAAATAGGAACAATCCGCAATTGTCTTTTCATGGTATAATCGTCACGGAATTTTTAGAAGAGGAACGTAGATGGAAGAGCTGGGTGCCATTGGTTGCTTTTAATTTTTTGGTATTACTAATAATTGCTTACGTTAATACTTTAAGTTAATTTAAAATGTACAAAATCTATATAATCTATGACATATAATGAATTTAAAAATATAGTCGATACATTCGAATCTGCAAAAGCTAAAGCAATTGCAGAGTGTGAGCTTGAGCCCGTTGGAATAGACATTGTTTACGTGAATGCGAAAGGGGAAGAAAAAAGTCTAACAATTAGGAATCCCCGTCCGTCAACACAATATGCAAACTGCATTGATGCAGACTGCTTCAGTTATTATAGAGCCAACGATAGTGGTTTTATTAATGGTCCCGAATTGGATTGCGCAATAACCAGTCGCAGAACATTTAAACTCTCACGAATCATTTCGGCTTCTGTAGCAAAGTGATTTAACAATCAAGTTCGAAATTTGGCCAGGTGTAGGATCTGATATATGATAATGATGAATGGCATAGCGTGAAATAAGGAAAGAGATATATGGCAAACAAAGAAATTAATTACAAGCAATATCGGATATTGGATTTTGATCCAGATATCTGTGGTGTTGAGGATGGATATATCGTGCTATTCTCACCTTACAAACTCATAGTAGATGGAGTATTGGTTATTCCAGACGGGATACGTATGCCTGATGGATCAGTTATTAATGATATTCGATACGATGCAGCATCCTTTTTCTGGAATATGTTCAGGTTCTGGAAGGCTCCTATTACCATGTATGCAGGGCATACTTATCTGAAGCCCTATTTAGATTACGGGAAAGATCGCAATGCTGATTATGCCTTCAAGTACAAGAAGGTTTTCAACAACTTGGCCAATATCTGTCTTTTTGAAGAGGAAATAGATGGATATACCAGCAAGAACGGAATTCTATACGATAAAGATGGTAAAATAGCATGCGTCCCTCCTCGCAATTTGTATGCACAAACTATGCCGTTGGAGCCTTTTGATGGGAAGTATTTTGATGATGGTGAATATGTGGATTATGATTTTGGTGATTGTTTGAAAGATGCATTTGGTGGCGTCTATTCAAAAGATGGGAAGACTTTTATAAGATATATAGGAGAAGATACCCTTACATATTACAAAGTGAGGGATGGGGTCCAAAGAATTGAAGATCAAGCATTCTGGCAATTAACGGCATACGGTCTTGGTAATTGTGGCCTGAGAAATTTGTATGAAGTGGATTTGCCTGACAGCCTGGAGTATATAGGTGCTGAAGCTTTTAAGGGAAGTGGACTGAAAAAAGTCATTATACCAGATAGCGTAACTGCGATTGGTAAAGAAGCATTTCTCGAATGCAAACAACTTGAGGAGGTTGTGCTCCAAAATCATCTTGTGTCCATAGGGGAAGCTGCATTTGAGTGTACTGCACTGATTTCACCCATTATTCCTAAAAGTGTCGAAAGTATCGGCTATCGTTGCTTTGATAATTGTTGGCAACTTAGTTCAATAACGGTTGAAAAGGGTAATCGGTTCTATTCTTCTGAAAATGGGGCATTGTATGATGCAGACAAGACCATTTTAATCCGAGTCCCACTTGTTGCTGCTCCACTTGATCCTGATGTTAATGGGTTTCGCGAGCCAAAATGGAAATTAAAATCAGAGACACCTAGCGAGTATAAGGTAAAAGAAGATTGTCGTATCGCATTCAAGAATCTGTTTGAGGGTATTACATTCAAATATGTAACGGATGATAACTCTGGGAAAACATATAAAGAGATTATTCATCGTGAAGGAGATTATGTCCGACCAAGGCTATTGGAAAATGGTGAGGACAGACTTCATATGTTTCATGCAGGCCAAAGAATCTTGGTCGGAAATGAGCAAGATGTTAAAGCGGGCACTGCCATCTATACGAAGTCAGAATATGAATACGAAGATCCGGATTGGGTATGCTGGGGAAAACCTATGGATGTATTCGTTGTTCCTGAAACTGTAACTGAAATTGTGGGATGTGCATTTCAAAGGACGTCACTGGAATATTTGACAATCCCAAACGGAGTGAAGTTGATAGGTAAGGAAGCATTCGAGTCAAGCAATCTCAGATCTATAAATATAGGTGCTGGTGTTCAAGAGATTGGGGGAGATTCATTCCTTTGGTGCCATATGATGGAATCCATTAATGTTGATAAGAATAATGAGTATTTCTGCTCTGTAGATGGAATCTTATACAATAAAGGTAAAACAAGGTTAATAGCATGTCCTCAAAATGTAAAGGCTCCAAAACTTCCTCGAGGACTAGAAATTATCACTGCGAGGGCTTTTATGAACAGCAAAGCAGAAAAACTGATTATTCCAGAAGGTGTAACAACCATCGGAGACAGAGCTCTCCTAAATAGTAAGATAAAGGAGATTTATTTTCCCAGAAGTTTGAAGAAATTTGGGGAGTCTGTTGCATTTGACGCATATTTTAAAAAGGTGTATGTTCCCAAAGGATTAGCAAACAAATTGAAAAAAGATTTGTGTATTTCCATGCAAGATTGGGACTATGTATTAGAGGAATATATTGACCTTCCTTTTGAGTTGGATGAAGCAGTGAAAAAGAACCTTCAACGCTTCATACACGCCCAGGACAGTGGAGGGCTGTATGATGGAACTGGCACTTATGCGGAGGCATTGCAGGAAGTGAAGAACGGTCATAAGCGAGGGCATTGGATCTGGTATGTGTTCCCTCAGATGAAGGGATTAGGTAAGTCTGAAATCTCACAGTTCTATGGTATAAATGGACGTGAAGAAGCTAAGGCTTACATAGAGCATCCTATACTAAGGGAAAGGCTGATAGAAATATCAGAAGCCGTGCTCAATAATGAGAAGTCCGTATATGACATATTCGGGCAGGATGCAATCAAAGTCAGAGCCTGTATTTTGCTGTTCGAATCAGTATCGGATATTCCTGTGTTTAAACAAATAAAAAGCAAATATAGGTGGTAATTCTTCCCAAACCCGAAAACAGCAAAAAGCGTGCCAAACAGATAAATGATTGATTACTAGTGCTTTATAAAATTTGGAGATTTAAAAAAAATGTTGTAACTTTGCACCCGCAATTGGGAAACTCCCAAAAGCGTTTAACTAAATCTTGTTCTAAATGTTTAATCGTACAATTATGTATGCTAAACTCGCATGGGTTTATGCAAAAGGAATGTGTGGCTTCCGTCACAGAGTTTATGACCTCAAGTTTGTCCATGACGACAATATGTGGTACATCGATATGCCTTGGCCTGGCGATCGATACAATCTCGCTATGGTGGCAGGGTCCAACCATCTGCTGACCTTCCTTGATTCTAAGAAAGAGGCTCGTGTGCGTGTACTTGTGCGACCCAGTAAGAAACGACGAACTGACTTAAAAGGCTACTTCGAGTGTGTGCAACAATACTCAGGACTATTTGCTGGTGCTACTTACAAAGTCAATGGTCTTGAAGGCTTCTCTCGTGAGATATGGATATGCCCTGTCACGCTCACCGTATTAGGGCATTATCCCAAATTTATCTACATCAAACAAATGGAACTACATTGACTTATGGAGAATATCATTAATATTATTTTCTGGGCAATAGCTATAGCAATTATTGTTGGGTTTGTGATTGTTATTCTATCATTAGGTTTTGCATTTGGAGATAAAGCTGATATATATGAAGATAATGAAGGGAATATACATTTTCGCTGTAATGGGGATCTTTGGGACGACGGCTCTAGGATTGAACCTTTTGGCAAAATTGACTGGAATGACGTACAGAGAGATTAATATCATAGTTTACTATCTTATTATTCCTCTCTCATGGTGCATCATGTTGGACTGCATCATGGGGCTGCCTATAACTACTCCGATATGGATTCTGCTTTGGGTATATATCTTTTGGAGCAAGCTGAAGTTCTTTAGGCAATGGTGTGACGTGGCATTTCAGCTATCAGTTGACTTCCTGCTAAAGTTCCAAAGAATTGGCTGGAACTATTGGGTGGCTTCTGTCATCATCGGCGTTGTCGTACCTATTATTGTATATGCAGCTTTGATCCTGTTGATGGTGAACTCTAACTAAAGAAATCAAGGAGAATGAGTTTGTATGCTCGTTCTCCTTGGTCTTATTGTTATTGAATATATAACAAAATAGTGATATTATGAAACATCTGGTTAATTTCTCAAATGAACAATCTCCCAATCTGGAACACGGCAGCGGAGGCGATCCAGGCGACGGCGGTGGTATAGACGGCTGCGAAGGTGGCCCAGCGCCACGAACCTGTCTCGTTCTTGATGGCTGCAATGGTGGCGATACATGGGAAGTAGAGCAATATAAATATAAGGTACGCGTAGGCAGCCAATGGTGTGATGCCTTCTTGTAGCATCAGCTGGCGTAGATGCGTGTATTTCTCTGTGTCATCACTGAATGTATCGTCATCGCCAAAGGAATCGTCACCGCTATAGAGTACGCCGATGGTAGAGGCCACAATCTCCTTGGCTCCAACACCTGCCAACAGGGACACATCGAGTTTCCAATTGAAACCCTGTGGCTCGAAGATGGGTTCGATGGTCTTACCCATGCGTCCTATATAGCTCTGCTCCTGCTGCTGGGGTACGTCGAGTGAGTCGTTGTGGGGATAGTAGCCAAGTGCCCAGACGATGATAGAGGCAACGAGGATGATGCCTCCCATCTTCTTCAGGTATTCCTTTCCTTTCTCCCAGGTGTGACGCCAGATGGCCTTCGGTGTCGGCCAGCGATAAGGAGGCAGTTCCATCACAAATGGTGTGTCTTCACCCTTGATGACTAAGGATGAGAATATCTTACTGACGATGATAGACATAGCGATACCAACAGCATAGAGTGACAGCAGTACCCAAGAACGGTATTGCAACGAGAAGAAGGTGCCTGCTATCATAATATAAATAGGTAGGCGAGCCGAACAACTCATAAAGGGTAGGACCATCATGGTGATGATGCGAGAACGACGGCTCTCGATGGTACGTGTAGCCATCACTGCAGGCACGTTACAGCCGAAGCCCATGATGAGCGGGATGAACGACTTGCCATGAAGTCCCATCTTGTGCATCAGCTTATCCATGATGAAAGCGGCACGGGCCATATAGCCCGAGTCTTCCATCAGGGAGATGAAGAAGTAGAGGATGAGAATCTGGGGCAGGAAGACAATCACTGAGCCTACACCACCGATGACACCATCGACGAGCATTGCCTTCAGCGGACCATCGGGCATTGTCTCCGTGAGTTTGTCGCCCAACCAAGCCACACCTTCCTCAATCCAGTCCATTGGATACTGGCCTAAGGTGAAGGTGGTCTCAAACATGATATAAAGCAACAGGAAGAAGATGGGGAAGCCCAGGTATTTATGCGAGAGCAGCCAGTCGATCCTATGGGTTGTCTTATAGGTGTCTTCTTTTGTACCAGTCTTAAACTCCGCTTCCTTCAGGGCACCATGGATAAAACCGTATTTGGCATCCATGATGGCAGTCTCAGAGTCATTACCCGTCTCTTCCTTGACACGGGCGGAGGCTTTATCGCGCTCATTCGTCAGTGTTTGGAAATCTTTCATGCGCTGCTCTCCCTGCATGTGCTTACCTAAGTAGTCAAGCACCTGACTGTCGTGCTCCAAAAGTTTCAGCGACAGGTATCGGGTAGAGTAGTGCTGGGTGATATGCTCATCGGCTTTCAGGAATTTCTGGATACGACTGATACCATCTTCTATCTCATGTCCGTAGTTAATATGCAGGTGACGCGAGAACTTGCTGGCACCCTCATATACCTGAATCACTGCCTTGAAGAGTTCCTTAACGCCAGTGCCGTTCTTAAACGAAGTAGGAATCATGGGAATACCAAACAGTGTGCTGAGTGTGTCGATGTTTACCTGATCGCCACGACGCTCAAACTCATCATACATGTTTAGGGCACACACCATACGGATATTCATATCCACCAGCTGCGTTGTCAGATAGAGATTGCGCTCCAGGTTTGATGCATCTATCACATTGATCACGACATCAGGCATCTTCTCTGTCAGATGCTCACGCACATAAAGTTCTTCAGGAGAGTAACAAGAGAGGGAATAAGTACCAGGCAGATCTGTCAGGTTGAACTCATAACCGAACATGGTGGCATGTGCTTCTGTGGCATCTACAGTCACACCAGAGTAGTTACCCACATGTCCATGGGCACCAGATGCATAATTGAACAGCGAAGTTTTGCCACAATTGGGATTACCTACTAATGCTACGTTGATTGTACGGCGTTCCTTCATCGCCTCATGATGGATATAGTCGTCCTCATGGCGCTTATCGTCAGGGTGGATGTTGAAGGTTGTCTCCTCCAAAGGTGTATCAGCTGACACCACCTCTATATTATCTGCTTCCTGATGGCGCAGTGACACTTCGTAGCCCATCAGTTTGTATTTCACAGGATCCTGCAATGGCGCGTTGAGCAATACCTCAACCTCTGTTCCTTTGATGAATCCCATTTCGATGATACGTTTACGGAATCCACCATGTCCCTGTACCTTTACGATAACTCCTTTCTCACCAGTCTTAAGTTCTGACAGTTTCATTTGCTAATAATTTATTTCGAAGGCAAAGGTATATAAAATAATTTGCAACGCGGTTGCATTAAGCGGCATAGACCCTTAAAATACCTACTTTTGGGGATAGGTTACTCTACATCCTGATCGAAGTAGTTCTCCAATTCAGCTCTTGCACTGCCGTTTTCGTTAGACATGTCTTTGATGATATGACCTTTTTCCAGCAAGGTGATACGTGTGGAGATGTCAACGGTGTGCTGCAGGTTATGACTGGAAATGAGTATCGTAGCCCTCGTCTCGCGATTGTATTCCGTAAGTTCATGTTTCAGGATGTTCTGCGACGAGGGATCGAGGAAGTTGAAGGGCTCGTCGAGGATCACCAGCTTCGGACGATTGAAGAGGGCAGACATGATACCTACCTTCTGCTTGTTACCTGCTGAGAGGTTACGGATGAGTTTCTTCTGACCGAAGATCTCGCCACCAGCCAATTTCTCAAAGTCCTTGAGGCGTTCATCGACAGCCTCCTGTGTCATGTTGGTAATTTTGCCGATGAAGGCAAAGTATTCCTCTGGTGTGAGGAAGTCGATGAGGAACCCCTCGTCGATGTAAGCACCCGTTGAGGCTTTCCAGTCTTCTGATTCTGCAGGGTTCACACCATCGAGTGCCACCTCGCCCGCATCTGGCTTTAACAGATCGAGCATCATGCGGAAGAGGGTAGTCTTACCAGCACCGTTATTACCTACTAAACCAAGGATATCCCCATCGTTGATGGTCAACGAGGGGATATCACATGCAATGGTCTCACCAAATGATTTCTTAAGATCAGCTATGGTAATCATACTATTCCTTTTCCGTGACAGTTTTTGAATTTCTTTCCGCTTCCACAAGGACAGGGATCATTACGGCCAGGTAACTTGTCCTTAGTGATTGGTGTGCGAGGCTGCTGGGCACGGGTGTCGTGCTGAGCTGCTGCCTGCTGGTTCTTATCTACCAGCTGCTCTTCACCAATCTGCTGCTTGCTCTCTGTATATTGCTGACGCTGGGTGCGCTGCTCAGGAGCTGCCTCCTGTACCTGCTGCTGCATCTCTGGAATCTGGGCACGAGTAAGGATCGAACAGATGCGGTTATACATCTCGTTAATCATATCATCCCACACCTTGGCACTTTCCAGTTTGAAGATCAGTAACGGGTCTTTCTGCTCGTAACTGGCATTCTGTACAGAGTGCTTCAGTTCATCGAGCTGGCGGAGATTCTCCTTCCAAGAGTCATCGATGATGTGAAGCAGGATGCTCTTCTCGAACTCTTTCACGACAGACTTTGAATCTGTCTCGTAGGCCTCTTTCAGGTTACAGGGAATATTGAACATACGGCGTCCATCAGTGAGAGGTACCATGATGCGCTCATACATCTGGCCCTGATTCTCATAGACCTGCTTGATAATCGGATTGGCTACCGTCTGAATACGTTCTGTGCGACGGTTGAAATTGCCGATGGCAGCCTGGAAGGCATTCTCCGTAAGCACCTCACGAGGCTGATTGATATATTCCTCGCTGGTGAAAGGTACCTCCATAGCGAGAATATGTAGGAACTCTTCCTTACAACCCTGATAGTCGCCAGAGTTTTCGATGATATTCACTACACGATCCCAGATGATATTAGCGATATCCATACCGATACGCTCACCCATCAGGGCGTGACGACGCTTCTCGTAGATCACAGTACGCTGCTTGTTCATCACATCATCGTACTCAATCAGACGCTTACGGATACCGAAATTGTTCTCCTCAACCTTCTTCTGGGCGCGCTCAATACTTTTCGAGATCATCGGACTCTCAATCATCTCGCCCTCCTTGAAGCCCAGACGGTCCATCACTGAAGCAATACGCTCAGAAGCAAACAGACGCATCAGCTTGTCTTCGAGAGATACGTAGAAGACAGAAGAACCTGGGTCTCCCTGACGTCCGGCACGACCACGCAACTGACGATCGACGCGACGGCTCTCGTGACGCTCTGTACCGATAATGGCCAGACCACCTGCAGCCTTTACCTCAGGAGACAGTTTAATATCGGTACCACGACCTGCCATGTTGGTAGCGATGGTGACAGCACCTAATCCGTTGGTTGACTGACCTGCAAGGGCTACGATATCTGCCTCCTTCTGGTGAAGTTTGGCATTCAGCACCTGATGAGGGATTTTACGCATTGAGAGCATCTTCGACAGCAACTCAGAGATTTCTACAGAGGTGGTACCTACCAGCGTAGGACGACCGCTCTCGCGCATCTTCACAATCTCATCAATTACAGCGTTATATTTCTCACGAGCCGTCTTATAGACGCGGTCATCCTGATCATTACGGATCACAGGACGATTGGTAGGAATCTCTACCACATCAAGTTTGTAGATATCCCAGAACTCACCAGCCTCTGTGATGGCAGTACCTGTCATACCTGCCAACTTGTGATACATACGGAAGTAGTTCTGCAGGGTGATGGTGGCAAAAGTTTGAGTAGCTGCTTCAACTTTCACGTGCTCCTTAGCCTCTACAGCCTGATGCAGACCATCGCTCCAACGACGCCCCTCCATGATACGGCCTGTCTGCTCATCCACAATCTTCACTTCACCATTGATCACCACATATTCGTCATCCTTATTAAACATGCAGTAAGCCTTCAGCAACTGCTGCAGGGTATGTACACGCTCACTCTGGATGGCATAGTGGTTCAGCAATTCATCTTTCTTGTCGAGGCGTGCCTCGTCTGACAGCCCTGTCTCTGCCTCAAGGGCTGAAAGTTCAGAAGTGATATCTGGCAAGACGAATAGCTCGGCGTCGTTCACCATCTTAGCCAACCAGGCCGTACCCTTATCTGTCAGGTCGCATGAATTGAGTTTCTCATCTACCACAAAGTAGAGGGGCTCCACACATTCTGGCATACGACGGTTGTTGTTCTCCATATAAATCTCCTCAGTCTTCAGCATGCCAGCCTTGATACCTTCTTCAGAGAGGTATTTGATGAGAGGCTTGTTCTTTGGCAGTGCCTTATGAGAACGGTATAGCGAAAGGAAGCCTGCATCGAGTTTCTCTTGTCCTTCCTTCTTATTGCCTGCATCAATCAGTTTGTTACCTTCACTAATCAGGTTCTTTGCCTCTGCCAGATACTGAGTGGCCAACTGACGCTGAACACCCACAAGGCGCTCCACTAAAGGCTGGTACTCTTCATACATCTGATCATCGCCCTTAGGCACAGGACCAGAGATAATCAATGGTGTACGGGCATCATCGATCAACACGGAGTCAACCTCATCGACGATGGCGTAGTTATGAGAACGCTGTACGAGGTCGGCAGGTGATACTGCCATGTTATCACGCAGATAGTCGAAACCAAATTCGTTGTTGGTTCCGAAGGTGATGTCTGCCTGATATGCCTTACGACGGGCCTCAGAGTTGGGCTGGTGCTTGTCGATACAATCTACAGAGAGACCATGGAACATATAAAGCGGCCCCATCCATTCAGAGTCACGCTTTGCCAGATAATCGTTCACTGTAACGACGTGAACACCATTACCTGTCAGTGCGTTCAGGAAAACAGGGAGGGTTGCCACGAGGGTCTTACCTTCACCTGTCGCCATCTCGGCAATCTTACCCTGATGGAGTACGGTACCACCAAAGAGCTGCACATCATAGTGGATCATTTCCCACTTCAGATCGTTACCACCAGCAGTCCAGTGGTTATGATAGATGGCCTTGTCGTCATCAATCGTGATAAAGTCCTTCTTTGGGTCGGCAGCCAACTCGCGGTCGAAATCCGTAGCTGTCACGATGGTCTCTTCGTTCTCTGCAAAACGACGGGCTGTCTCTTTCACGATGGCAAAGACCTCAGGCATTACCTCATCAAGTGCTTTCTCATAGATGTCGAGCACCTCTTTCTCAATCTTATCGATCTGTGCGAAGATATCGGCACGCTCGTCAATAGGGGTGTTCTCGATAGTTGCCTTCAGTTCAGCAATACGGGCCTTCTGGGCACTTGCAGAATCTTGAACCTGCTTCTGCAACTCCTTCGTCCGCTGGCGGAGAGCATTGTTATCCAGTGATTCTACCTTTACTGCAGCGGCTTTTGCCTGCTCCACAAATGGCTGAATCAGTTTCATGTCGCGCGAAGATTTGTCTCCAAACAGCGACTTCAAAATCTTGGTAAAATTCATCTTTTTATCTTAATTTTATTGTTTACTACGTAAAAACGGGTGCAAAGGTAGCACAAAATCAGCGAAAAACCAAATAAATGATTCAGTTTTTCCTAAAACAATGGTTCTGACGTGCAGGCATTGGGAGCCCTGATGCGGATAGCCTTGGAAATAGTAGGGGCTATCCTGTCGGTGGTGACAGGTGTCTGGACGCGGGTTGCCTTGATACCTGCGCCATAGAAAATAATGGGGAAGGACGGGGTGGAGAGTTGTGACAATTTGTCATAACCCGTATCCTCATGTTGGATATGCCAGCCAGGAGCCACTTCTATCAGAAGATCACCGCAACGCTGCGGATGATAGCTGTTACGCACCTTTTGTTGGTCGCTGTTGATGCCGTTGATGAGTTGCAGACCGCTAAAGACCCGTTTGACACCAGCCAACTGACAGAGGATTTCCTGTGAACGTTGGATGATATCGGTCATGCTGATGCGCTTTGACTCTAACAGCTGATGATTATAGAAAAGCTGGTTCTTGTAGCTGGCCTCTATATATTGACCTTGGCCCCAGAGCGCACCCAAGTACATATTAAGGAGATTTGCAGTACGCTTCATGTCGAACTGGCCCGTAGGAATATGGTAACGGGTATATTCATCCTTTTCTGAGGTGTAACTGCCTGTACTGGTAAGTACCACTAACAGCTGTTCTTTACCAATCTGTTCTTCCAAAGTGGAGATCAGTGTACCGATGGCCTGATCTAATTGCGTGTAAGAATCTGATGATCTCCCAGCATCGTAACTTAGACAGAGCAGATCTGGGGTGTCGTCAGCACCAAGTTTCTGTTCACTCACACAAGCAAGTGCTTTGGCTGTGATGTCTTGATTTATCGGGGTCTTATTTTTCTTGCTTGGTATAATCCATTCTGTTCCGTCAGATACGTGACTGGCAGAGAGAAATGCTAAGTCTTGAGTAGGTGCAAAAGCAAAGAATTTTGCAGCACCGTCTGTCGCCATTTTTAGTTCGTCGCCGATAGTCGTCACTGCCAGTTGGTCGTCTGTGCAGTTGACTGGGCGCAGACTGCTTCTGTCGAGCCATTGCTGTCCTGTGATACTATGGTAAAATGGCGTTGTACCAGTCACGACTGTAGTAATGGCTGAGGCTCTGTCTGGATCAATAAAGGGGTATGAGG
>Ga0310695_10005331_pt1 | contig 22550 bp, 23 predicted proteins | sample RumenRJG_04DNA_FD_203882 | JGI IMG/M metagenome (GOLD analysis project Ga0310695, IMG submission 203882) | Bovine rumen microbial communities from Lethbridge, Alberta, Canada - RJG_04 (v2) (version 2) | ecosystem: Host-associated > Mammals > Digestive system > Stomach > Rumen | place: Canada...
GTCCGATAAAATGTGTACCTTTGCTCATCTTTGTTCATGTTACCTGGTTTTTGTGCTGAAAACAAAGGTAACGAAAAAGGCTGAACCTCGGCAACGGGATTCAGCCTGATTTTTTCAGCCGCAAAAATAGTTTTAGCGGACACCAATAATTTTAAATATAATTTGTTTAATTTCCCGTGCATAAGCACGGTTAAATAACCGAGTCGGTTTGATGTCGCAGTGGCCTGGTTATAATGCGTAGAAGGGCATTTCGCGCCCATTGTCAATCTTGAGGACGAGTTCTTTGCTGTCGAGCGAAATAATCTCCATGTTGTGCATCTTGGGCATGCCGTCAAGCATGGTTTTTTTGAATTCGCCTTTCATGCCGTTGAGTTCACCCCTGATCTGCTTGTCCATCTTGGCCTTGGTCTTGGCATCCGTGCCCTTGATTTCGTAGTCAAAGTCAACCTCGGCCTTGCCTTTGTCCAGGTTCATCGTCAAGTTTTTGCCATTCAGGGTATAGGTGCCGGGAACGCTCACGCTACCCGTGATGGTGATGGGCACACCATCCTCTTTCATCTGGTGCTCAGCTCCGACCAGGAGTTCGCAGGCTCCGTTTTTATCAAAGGCCAAAGCCACGAGCACATCTTTGCCGTCATCATTGACCTGCATGATTACTTGGAGAAAAAGGAATGAGCCGCGACTGGGCAATGTAGCATTTACTGATTCCATCTTTACCGCATGATCACTATCAGGGAATATCAAAAGACAGACATGGCCGCGGCCGTGGAGATCTGGAACGAGGTGGTGCGAGAGGGCGTGGCATTCCCGCAGGTCGAGGAACTGACCGAGCAGGAGGCCGACGGCTTCTTCAGCAGCCAGTCCTACCGGCGTTGCCGCCGATAGCGAGACGGGCGAGATTGTCGGTCTCTATATCCTGCATCCCCACGGGTGTGTTTTACCGATGCGAGAAAAAAAGGGGCAGGGTGGGGTGAGATGGGGCGTTGAAGTCTTAACAAAACATAAAAGTGAGTTTGTTAAGGCGTTGATTTGTCCAATTCTAACATCAAGGTGCGTAGCGAACATTTCGGGCGGTTCATTGTCATGTCAACCATCGTTAGTAACTTTGCAACCGAAACGAGAGAAAAGTTAGTATAACTGAAAATCAGAACGAAATATGTTACGAGACATCATAGTTGATCCATACTTTCCTGACTGCCCGATACGCAATATCCTGTCGCGCATCAGCGACCGCTGGTCGATGCTGATCCTGTACACGCTCGACGGCAAGGACACGGCGATGCGCTATTCCGACATCCTCGCGGCTATCCCCGACATCTCGCAGAAGATGCTCACCGTGGCGCTGCGCAACCTGGAAGCCGACGGGCTGGTGCTGAGGCAGGCCTATGCCGAGATACCGCCGCGGGTGGAGTACAGCATCACCGAGCGTGGCAAGTCGCTCATGCCGCACATCAACAGCCTGATAGAGTGGGCGTTGGCCAACCTGGCCGACATTTTAAATGATCGCAAGAATTATTCATCCAATAAAAACCATTAATCACATTTTACTACACAATGAAACAGATTGAAAAGATTGCACAGGGTGCAAATTATGCCGCCATCAACGTTGGCCGCATCAGCGAGATTATCGAACACGAGTTGCCCATGGGCCCGGACTTCACGATTCAGGGCAAGGTCTTCGGCGGGCAGGCCGTTGGTGCCGCTGCCAGCGAGTTCTCCTTCCAGACGCTCGTTCCCGGACAGGACAGCGGTTTTCTGCACACCCACAAGACGCACGAGGAGCTCTACTTCATCCTGCGTGGCGAGGGCCAGTACCAGGTCGATGGTGAGATCTTCCCCGTCAGCGAGGGTAGCGTCATCCGCGTGTCGCCCAACGGCAAGCGCGCGCTGAAGAACACCGGCAGCGAGAACCTGACGATGCTCTGCATCCAGTACAAGGCCACCCCGTTCACCGAGGCCGACAGCCCCATGACCGACGGCAACATCCTGCAAGACCCCCTCAACTGGTAAAGCCAAATTTGGGTGTCTTTTAGACTTTGAATTAACTCCATGATTTTGCGGAAACTGAAACCGCAGGATTATGGAGCTGATTTTTAATAGTGTATTGATCTCCCCCAACCTAAACGCATCGGCAGCTTTCGAGACCGACACAAGCAAGGTCTTCGAGGTGGGATTGTCACAGTCCTTCCTCGAATACGGCCTGTGGCAGGACTACGGCCCCGTGGCAACTCTGGCGATCTTGGCAGAGCCAAGAAACGCCAGCGCTGCCGTTAGTTCTCCCTCAAGTATTACGCCTCAGTGATGAAATTAAAGGAGTTCTATGAGGAGAATGTAGGAAGAGAATTTTGTGGTATTTTGAGTGATTTTGCCCGCAGCAGCAATAATAAAAATGGCTGACATCAATCAGCCATTTTTATTAAACAAGTATCTTAAAAGCCATCATAAACTGAATTTGATGATTGTAATCTTTCGCTCAAAGAACCATAATGATCGATAAATTTCTTGTTAAATTTCTTTATGTCTCTATCAATATATCCGCCATCATGCTCAATACGAATTTTTACTACCTCATCAGTTGATGATAGTTTTTTAATCGCATCATCTGATAAAAGATAAAAAGGATAAACAAAATCTGTGCCTGGTTCATGATCTAATTCACCTATGGGATTTTGATTTTGAACTTCCAGTATCTCACCACTCTTAAACTTAATAAGCAGTTTTCGTCCTTTTTCAAGAGTAATGTCACCTTCATGAAGTCTGAGATTTAAGAAATAGTAAACAGAATCCGAATTTGCAGCTATTGATGCGCTTACAGCCATTCGTCCTCCATTAGACCAAGTCATATACATATTCTCATATTCAGTGCAAACAACTCTTGTGCCATCAGTTTCTTGTTTGTCATAAGCAATTTTTGGCTTACCTGCAAAGGCACTCAAACAGGTTAACAGAATAAAAAATAATGTACAAATCTTCTTCATATCAAATAAGTTATTAGTTATATAACACCGCAAATATATATATTTTATTTTGATTTACTGAATTAATCATCCATAATTATAATGCTCTTCTTGCTTTTTTCTTGTCTTTTGCTGGATGAAGGTGTCATTCTACTTTTGCTGAAAACTGAAAATCAGCAAAAATTATGATTGACATCCAACAATTGACATCGTTGATCTCCGCATTCCGCGTCGAGACCGAGAAAGAAAGCATCTCGCCCGAGACCGTCGGCTCCATCCTCCAGGCTATCGCCGACCTGCTGGCCACCGCCACCAGCGAGACCGAGTACAACATCATCCGCTTCTGGAAATCTGCGATTAAGAGTGAGTGCAATGTCAAACTTGTTTGAATATTGCCGAACGTGAGCAGATTATTCAACGAAACGCTCCAGCAGTACCGTTTCCTCTACGACATCCAGCAGCGCAACGTCGATGACCACAGCAACGTCATCCTGCAGCTCATGGCACGCAGCATGGTCGACGGGGCGACCTCATCGCTCACGCTCGCCATCGGCCCTGCCACACGCACCCGTGCCGGCGTACTCACCGCCGAGGACTACATCCGCATCCAGGGCATTGGCAGGAGTGCAGCGACGAGAAGCCTAGCGTAACTCCTGTCAATCACCTAACATAAAAGAAACCTTTAGCAAAAAAAACATTAGAATGATGTTGTTCAGCTGTTTATTGAGTTTAGCTAAATATTAATCGGACACCCTAATGAAATTTTCACTAATTTTGTGACGGAGTTTTTTGATTGTTTATAGTAATATGGAATATAAGACGTTGAACAATGGCTTGCAGATGCCGATGGTGGGCCTCGGTGTCTATGATATCCCTGAAAGGGAGACACAGCGGGTTGTGGAGGATGCCATATCGGTTGGCTACAGGAGCATCGACACGGCCGCCATGTACTACAACGAGAGCGGGGTGGGGGATGCCGTGCGGGTATGTGGCGTTGCCCGTGAAGAACTGTTCATCACGACGAAGATTTGCGATTCCTGCTATACCCAGGACGAGACGATGCGTTCGGTCGAACATTCCATGAGGCAGCTGGGTATGGACTATGTGGACCTGATGCTGATTCACTGGCCTGTCGGGAAGCCCGCTGTCATGTGGCATACGCTTGAGGAACTTTATGGGCAAGGCTTGTTCAAGGCTATCGGAGTATCGAATTTCTATCCCAACACCTTCCCGATGATTGTGAAGGATGCCAAAGTCATGCCTGTCGTGAACCAGTGCGAGACTCATGTGCTCTATCAGCAGCGAGCGATGATGGAATACCTACAGCCCTACGGTGTGGCTCTGGAAGCATGGAGCCCCTTGGCCGAGGGCAAACACGGCATCTTCAAGAACCCGGTACTAAAGCGAATCGGCGAGCGATATGGAAAGACCGCAGCCCAAATCGCCTTGAAGTTTTTGATTCAAAACGGTATTATCATCATCCCCAAGACCACCCACAAGGAGCGGATGATAGAGAATATTGACCTCTTTGACTTTACCCTGACCGATGATGACCTCGGCGAGATACGTCGTCTTGATATGGGCAGGAATGTTACCGGCTGGCCGTCGGATGCGCTCAAATACAATCCTGAGAACGTTTCTTTTTGTAGCGGGCGGTACGGTGGTCGTTGATGATGCCGTTCCAGTTAAGGCCAAAGGCGAAATCATACAGATGGCCATTGCTGTCACGATATGGTGTCATGTCTTGCGGCACGTCTTCGTTTTGGCGCTCAACGGTTTGCATGTCGGCTGGCATTTGGAACGGCAACAGGCCTTGAGGCTCAAACAGGCCTGCGATGATGTCGAGTTTGGCGCGATTCTGGATGCCGAAACATAGCAGTATGACGTCGGCCGACGGTTCAAGTTCGGCAAGCACGAGAGGGCGGCTGGCGTTGATGGTCACCACCACCGGTTTGTCACCCATGAGGCGTTTGGTCTGCAGCACGAGGTCAAGGTCGGCCTCGTTGTGGGTGGTAACCGTCTTGCCGCGATAGCTGCGGTCGGTAAAGCCTTCCTTGGGGTCACCACCGGCAATGCTCGGCTGGCGTGCACTGGTGGCGGTATAAGGGCGGTATTGCAGGCTGATGGGGACGTAACCGTTGCCCCCTGCTTCGAGGTCGGCCCTGGAGTATCCGAAACCGCCCATCGGCTCATCGATATCGACAAGGGCGAAGTCGGCCTCAGTGGGGTCGTCAACCACTGTGAAATAACGTTCCACCAGCTCACGGCGGATGGGATAGTCGGTGCGCTCCTCGTATTTCTCGCCCCAGAATCCCGTCATGGCCGGGTAATGGCGCATGGGGAGGTAAACGCGGGATTTTGGCGCTCTGGGTAGGCAGCCGTCGTTGTTCTTGAGCATGACGATGGAGCGTAATTGGGCCTCGTATCCAGCCTGCATATACTCGGGGTTGCCGACAATGCGTGAGGCCTCCTCGGGGTCAACATAAGGATTCTCGAACAGCCCGAGGCGGAAACTGTTCATCAGCAGCCTGCGTGCGCTCGCCTCAAAACGCTTGCGTGCGCTCTGCTCGCCATGGTCCTTGGCCCACAAGCGGTAGGCTTCGAGAACGGGCTCCTTGTCCTGATTGCCGCCGAACTGGTCCACCCCGGCCAGCAATGCCCTGTAGTGGCGCTCGGCGACCGTGAGGTGCTCCACGCCCCATGGCTTGCCCCAATGCTTATCTACAGCGGGATAATCGCCCGTCACCACCCAGTCGGTGCACACGACGCCGTCAAAGCCGTAACGCTCGCGCAGCAGTTCGGTGATGATGTATCGGCTGTAGCTCATCGCCACGTTCTCGCCGCTGGGGTCAATGCCCCAAGGCACGGTGTAGAACGACATGGTGGCACTCGCACAACCCGTAGGACCGTCAAGGCGGAAACCGCCATTGACGAAAGGCTCAAGACGTGTCTGGAACATCCCGCCGGGATATACCGCATATCGCCCGAAACTGTAGTGCGAGTCCCTGCCGCCCTCCTCAGAGCCTCCACCGGGCCAATGCTTGATCATGGCATTAACGCTGTGGTAGCCCCAGCCGTCGGCAATGTGTGCATCGCCCTGGCTCGTCTGGAACGCGTCACAGTAGGCCTTGGCATAGTCGGTAACCAACTGCGGGTCCTCGCCGAAGCAGCCGTGGTTGCGTCGCCAACGCGGGTCGGTGGCCAGATCGACTTGGGGCGATAGGGCAGTGGTGATGCCCAATGCACGGTATTCACGTGAAGCGATTTCGCCAAAGCGTCCAACCAACTCTGGGTCCATAATGGCCCCCAGGCCGATGGGACGTGGCCACAGCGAAATCTGTCCTCCCGCCCCTGCCAGAAACTCGTCGGCGGTGGCAGTCTCGTTGCGGGGGTCGCTGCTGTTGTTGGCAGGTATGCCGTGTCCCAATCCTTCCACCAGGGCTTGGACCTGGTTGTTCCATCGTGCGGCGGTGGCGGGACTCTCGACCTTGGTGACCAGCACGGCACGCACGTTGTCGTTCTCAAGAAACGCACGTTGCACGTCGGTCAGTTCCCATGGCTGGGCGCCACTGTCCTTGTAGGTCTTGCCGCCATAAACGTTTCCAACCGTCTGAGGCACAGGCTGGTGGCTGCTATACAGCATCAGTCCGGCGATTTCCTCTATTGTGAGCCTGGAAGCCAAGTCCCGGGCACGCTCTTCGGCCGTCAGCCGCCAGTCCTCATAAGGTTCGAGCTGTCCGCTGCGGTTCAGGTCCTTGAAGGCCAATCCGTCCACAGTGATGATTCCCACACCGCTGTCAGGACTATAGCCCAGCGTTGGCCCATCCTGTTGCATGACCAGGTTGTAGCCATCCTTTTCCACTATGTCAAGTGCACGATCATTCATCTCGCCATTGCCGGCAAATCCAGTGCAAACCAAGGTTGCGGCCAGCATAATCCTTAACGTGTTCATCATCAGAACAACCCCTGTTATTTGTCGTTGAGAAACGTATGAAATGGAAGACTTGGCACATGTTACGACCCTGCCATTGACGTCAGGCAGTTCCAGCGTTGGCCAAATCCAATCCGGTTATTTTTTCCTGATAAGGTAGGAATTACGGGCGTTCGGCATGTCTTCGGGGTCAGTCAGTTCCACCTTGTTGCCCGAGCGGTCGATGGCGGCAGCACGGACTTTGGTCTCGAGAGGCTGTTTCTTACTTTGCTCGACCATCGATGCCGCAGCTTCTTCATACTGCTTGAGAACCTGTTCGACATTATCGCGCTTCTCGGGCGAATAGGTGATGCTCGAGCGGTCAATCTTGACATCACAGCCGGCATTGAAGTATCGATAGAGCGAGTCCTCCTTGATTTCCCAGCGGCCTGAGTAGGTGTAAATCACCTTCAGACGCCCATGGAAGGCCGATGACGGGAAGCGTCGCTCGACGAGCTGCTTGAATGTGTGGTCGCTGTTGAACTCAAAGATTTGCGGCTCTTCGCTTTGTGTCGTCCATTGTCCAACCAGTTTCTTGTCGGTCAGTTTCTCACCGGTGCGCTTGCGCTTGTCCACAAACGCTTGCAGTTCCTCGTCGGTGATGTTCATGATAAACTTGCACCGGTTGCTCATGTCCTGATAATTGTCGGCGGTGGCGTTGAGGTCATTCTGACGGTTGTCATGGAACCGAATGTACAGGAGCACATTCTCGTCTTGCAGCTTCTTGCGCAGGAATCCGTACCAGTCAACATCCTTGCCCGTCTTCACCGCAGTGGCAAATAACTGTCTTATCTCTTCTTGATTGACAGGTTTGCGGAAATGGGGAGACGTGTTCAGCATCTGGAATGTCAATCGACGATTATGGAAAAACGCCCTTGCCTCGTCGATAAACGACGGGGCGTCGATGCTTTTCCAGATTTCCTGGTTGCTCTGGAACGTCTTCTCGATGTTTTCGTCAATTCGGTATTCGTTCCCTTCAACATAATAGAGGTAGTCAATCACTGCCTGGATGGTGTCATAGGGAATTTTCTCGATGCTGTCGATGTGTTCCAGCACGTACATGGCCAAGTCATGATTCTTGGCACTCTCTTCGGCATCGTTCCTGAAAGTTTCAGCATACAGGTCGATGTCATGAATTACCATCATGGCCACCTCCCGCCCCTCGGTCTTGCGCTGGTTTCGCTCAATCAGATCAGCCGTACCGAAGGTCAGCAAAATCGAGATGGTGGTACCGATGACACTCAACAGAATCTCTCTGGTCACATGGTTGCCATTCTTACTTTTCCCCAAATGGGGCATTTTCACTTTCACGTTCATGCCCGCAAATGTACAAAAAAGACAGCATAAAGCATTAGTTAAGAGCGGTTTTTTCACAGAAAATTATGAAATGCCTGTAAAGTCAGCATTCACTGGCTCTACAGGCACATCTTATCCTGCAATACGACCAATAGGTCTCTTAAATTTACTGAGCCATAATGGCATCAACAAGTTTCACAACATCTGCGATGTTAATGTATTCATCATTATTGACGTCATAATAATAGCTTTGATTGCTTGAAGTGCCTAAGATTTTATCGATGACACAGACAACGTCAGCAATATTAATTGATCCGTCGCCATTCACGTCAAGAATAATCGGCATTTCCTCGATACGCCAGAGTGAGTTCCAATCAGGTGTGGACATATAATCGTCAACGAGCCCTTCAGGAACATACAAGGTAGTATTGTGACAATATGCGAAAGCCTGTGTCCCTGTTTTAAACACGTTAGTGATATATGTTTTGATGGAAGTCAAACTTCGACAATCACCGAAAGCATAACTGCCGATACTGGTAACGGATGAAGGAATGATGATGTCGGTCAATTTTGTACAATGACCGAATGCCCCACCACCAATTTGGGTAATGGAGGAAGGTATGTTGACTGATTCCAAACTTGAACAGTCAGAAAAAGCATAATTACCGATGTGGGTAACTGAGGCAGGAATGTTGATGACTGCCAATGCTGTACACTGTCGAAAAGCACCTTCACTAATGCTGGTCAAGGAGGTGGGGATGGTGACATCGGTCAGGTTCTTACAGCCTGAGAATGCGCTTTCACCCATGTTGGTAACGCTTGATGGAATATTGATGGAAGCCATACCACAACCACTGAAAGCACTACGGCCGATGCTGGTCACGCCATATTGAATATCGATGGATTCCAAGGCTGAACAGAATTCAAAAGCAGAATACCCGATGCTGGTAACTGAGGAAGGAATGGTGATGGCGGTCAATTTTGAACAAAGAAGGAATGTGTTATATCCGATGCTGGTCACACCATGTGGAATGTTGATGGATTGCAGGTTTGAACAATAAAAGAATGCACTGCTACCAATACTGGTGACACCATCGGGAATGACAAGAGAGGTCAATCCTGAGCATTCATAAAATGCGTTTTCTCCAATGGCTACTACATCGCTGGGTATTATAGTGTTGGCAATACCAACAACCAATGTTTTAGTCGCAGTTTTTATAATGGCAGTGTTGTTGCCGTTGGAATGGTAACAAGGATTACCGGCATCCACGACAATACGCTGAAGGCCAGAGCAGCCCGAAAAAGGATTTCTGTCAATAGTAGTAACAGAACTGGGTATTGTGATGGAGGTCAAACCAGTGCATTTTCTAAAAGCATCATAGCCAATTCTGGTGACTCTCGACGGTATCGTGATGGCGGGTAGGCTCGAACAGCCAAAGAATGCATAATCATCAATGCTGGTAACACTGGATGGGATGGTGAACGAAGTCAAGGCTGAACAAGAACCGAAGGTTGATCTACCAATGCTTGTTACGCTTGCCATAAAATTGACCGATGTCAAACCGGAACATTGATTGAAGGCATAATCCCCTATGCTTGTCACACTTGATGGAATCGTGATTTCAGTTAAAGCGCTACAACTCGAGAAGGCCGACGAGCCGATAGTTGTAACACTCTCTGGAATGTTGATTGTAGTCAAATTGGAACAATTGCTGAATGCACTATTCCCGATGCTGGTCACAGATTCGGGAATCTGAATGGACTCCAATCCGGTACAAGAACTAAAAGCACCTAGGCCAATGGCCACTACATCGTTGGGTATGATGGTGTTGGTGCTTCCAAGAACCAATGTCCTGGTCGCAGTTTCTATAATGGCAGTATTATTCTCGTCGGAATAGTAACATGGGTTACCGTTTTCCACTCTGAGATATCTCTGCTCCGAGATACCAGCAAACGCGAAGTTTCCGATTGATGTCACGCTTCGGGGTATGGTAATCTGTTGAAGTTTGCTGCAACCGGAAAATGCACGTATTCCTATGGATTGAAGGTTAGGGGGAAGAATAATGGATGAAAGGTTAGTGCAATTCTCGAACTCATAAGTTTCTATCGTTGTCAATCCCGTGAAATATTGCAGTTCATCAAAGGATGTAATTTTAGTATTGTTCTGGAAAATTTCGTACAGACTTTCCACCATTGTTGCCTCATCTTTACTTAAGGCTCCATCACCGTTCCAGTCCCAGAGTGCAATGCATGTTCTTCCCACTTCATCACAGGCAAATGTGATGATATCACTCTCTTCCTCGGGCTCTCCCAATGTCAAATGGGCATTGTCACCGTAAATCGACATGGTGATAAATTGGTCATTATTGATATTCTGTCGCCATTTATCGGAACCCAAGGCTCTGCTTATCGGCACAAGGGTGTAAACTCCTGGCATCAACGTGTTTTCCAGTTCGAGCGACACGCTTAGTTCTTGGGTTGCTCCTGGTGCCATCCCGTTGATGGTGCTGATTGGGGAAACGACATTATCCAACGACCCGAATGTGCAAAGCCCGACTGCCTGTTCAAATGTCTGTGTTTCATCAGTGAGGTTGGTAACCGTCATCGCCATCGTGACGGGAATGGACGAGAGGGATGATAGGTTCTCAACGAGGTCACTGCTCGTCAGGGACAATTCCGTAGTGGTCAGGCGGGGGAAGTACCCGTTGGGAATGGTACTGAAAAAGGCTTCTTGATTGGATGAAAATCCGTGCATGGTCTGCTCGCCGGGATAGGTGGGTGTGAGCCGGTAAAAACTGTCGTAGGAACCGTCCCAACCCCAATTGATGTGAACAAATCCATTCCCGTCGTGTCCGTCAACGACAAAGGCATGGATTCCGCCGCAATAAAGAATGGGGTTCCCTTTCCCAAGATCATCATAGACCATCGTCTCCCATTCGGTGCTGGTGTACCTGCTTCGTTCTCTGAAAATGGCATTGTCATAATCGAAATATCTCCTTAGGGCACTGCTCACATTGTGTTCATTGGACCCCGAAGAATAAGGACCGTAATTCATTTCAACCGATACGCCGCAATAGAGCATCAGGTTGGCGACGGCTTGCCGTTGCACTTCGGTGGCATTGCTGTCATAGGTATCAAGCATATTGTCCCAATCAATGGGAGAACCTTTAGGTATGCCTTCCACATCAATGCCTCTTGCAGTAGTAGTGTAAGACGGAATATATCTCATGACTTCCCTGGTGGAGTGGTTACGGTGGTAGTACATCACCTGGGCCATGGCCGTGGCAACACATCCAGTGACACACCGTTTACCAGTTGCAGCATCTATGGGACAATTGTCTTTGTATGGTTCATCTTGGCCCCATTTCGTTGTGAGCAGCGGTTCCACAGCGGGGTAGGAGGGGGTTGACTTTGGCTCAGACACTTTGGGACTCTTGGAGCCGCTCTCTATCTGCTCGGCATAAAAGTCAAGCATATACTGCAACCCGTCGGGCAAGTTGTTGGCATCGAAATGACCCTTGTCGGCATAGCCGAGGATTTCATAGGCGCAGTCGTCGCCCGAGGCAATCACAAAACCATTGCCGTCACCGATGTTGAACACATAGTAAGGGGCTTTTTCCGAGGTGTCGCCCCCTTTAAACGCAGGGACTTGCCTCATTGTGGCATTCTTCACATTGACTCCCTTTTTCAGGAGAAACTCATGAGCGTTTTGTAGCGCTTGCTGGCGTGAGATGGGATTGGCTTGAACAGCTTGGAGGGTTGCCATTAAGCCCATCAGCAACAAGCAAATTCTCGATGGTAGTTTCATTTTCATAATGATTAGGTGTTAGAAATGTTGGTTATACGTGTTGACCATGCAAATCTATACTATTTTTTTGAAAATATCAAAAAACAGTAGGGAAATATATTAAAAACACCACCTCACGTCACGATTTGCAACCCGTCCAGGGTGTGTGTTTCGTAGGAAATGGTTATCTTTGCCCTTTGAGAAAATGTTAGGTGATTATGATGATTGAATGGGAAGACGGATTCACGATTAAAGTGAATGTTGATCAAGACACGGTAGCGGTTTCAGCCAACAAAGAGGGCTTGCACTCTTTGGCTAAACAGTTGATGGCGTTAGCTGATTCAGATGTCGGGAGTCACATCCATTATGATGAGTACAATTCGCTTGAAAGTGGTTCCAACGAGATGATCATTCAGAAAATTGGATAAATCACAATTTTGGCAATATTTAAATGGGCTTAAAAAATAATACAATGGAAACAGGAATAAGACTTATCATGCTCACTGAGGAACGTGTCATTGCCTTCAAGGAGGAAATGCAGGAGGCGTTTGAGCACGGCTTTCATGGGCATATTAGAGAAGACGGCGAGAACCAGTGGCAGGTGTTGCCCGATAAGGACTTTTACCAGTCATTGCGGGCCGAGGGTGCCGAGGCCTATGAGGCTATCGGTGCCGACGGTCAGCGTGTGGGCGGTGCCATCATTGCCATCAATGACGGGAAGAAAAGCGGCGAGCTGGCGTTTCTCTATGTGAAGGTTGGCGTGCAGAGCAGGGGCATCGGCCAAGCCATTTGGAGGGCTATCGAGGCGATGCACCCCGAGGTTGAGGTGTGGGAGACCTGCACCCCCTATTTTGACCGCCGCAATATCCACTTCTACATCAACTGCTGTGGCTTCCATGCCATCGAGTTTTTCAACGCCTATCATCGCGACCCGAATATGCCCGAGCAGTTCGACCCCAGTGACGGCTTGTTCGTCTTTGAGAAACGAAAGAAATAACTTCTAACACTCATTTTGTATGATGGAATTCAGACCTATGCGCCGCAATCGGCAGCAGCTATCTATCGAAGAGTGTGAGCAGATTCTCGGTCGATGCACATCAGGGGTGCTTGCGCTGACAGGTGACGGCGGTTATCCCTATGCTGTACCGCTAAGCTACGTCTATGCTGATGGGGTTATTATCTTCCATTCGGCAGTGGAGGGGCACAAGGTTGAAGCCATCAGGCGGGACAGCCGTTGCTCGTTTTGCGTCATCGAACAGGACGAAATCAAGCCAGCCGAGTTCACGACCTACTTCAGGAGCGTAATTGCCTTTGGCCGCATTCACATCCTTGAGGATGCCAACGATAAGGTGCAGGCCTTGCGCCTGTTGGGCCGCCGATACTCGCCTGGTGACGAGCGCGGCCTGCAGCACGAGATTGACAAATCGCTGGACCACGTCCTGCTCCTGCGCCTCGACATCGACCACCTGTCCGGCAAGCAAGCCATCGAACTGGTGCAAGAAAAAATCCCTGATTAGCCACTTCTTTTTTCAATTTTTTAAAATATGGCTTCAATCATGAAGAATTTCTCGGTTATACTTGCCCTTGCTTTGTGGGTAGTTTTAATCGCTTGTGGTAATGAGAATCAGGCTCAGAAAAAGACGAAGGAGTCAAGCCCAGCCCAGCCGACATATCAAGTTGAGCCGCACTTGCAGCCTATCTACATCTATCGTTATGGAACATTTCCTGTGGCCAAAGCAAAACAATTAAAAGCGGAGCTGGAGAAGGTCTATCCATCGGTATCCTTAGCAGACAGAGCCATTGAGCTACCCGAGGAATGCTACTACAAGCCCCGTGACAGATACAGGGGCACTGGCCTGCTTGATGACCTGAGGAGGTTGCGCCATGGTGGTTATGCACTCGGCCTGACCAACAAGGTCATTTATCAAAAGAATGAGATTTCGCCCACCTTCGGCATCTTTGGCATCAGCTATATGGGCGATAGTGTCTCGGTCATCTCATCATTGAGACCCAGGACACTCAAGCCGCTCACCGACGATGACCTGCAGGAACTGATGCTGCATGAGTTGGGACATGCTTTCGGACTGCCTCATTGCAAAGACGAGCGATGCATGATGGTGGATGCCGAGCATGGATACAAATTTGCCCAGACGCAATCCTTCTGCACTTCTTGCAGGAATTATCTCAACAACAAGGGCTGGACCCTGCGATAAAATCAACATGGTGGGGGAGCGTGCTTGTAATCGGTTGTTTTTGAATACAATTCAAATTAATCTTGGTGGTTTTTGTGAATTATATTCATTAATTTGTATATAACATTGAACCTTTGAGGCCAAAAAGCCTGCAACGAAATCTCCCAAATCATCCAACAGCAGCATTCTCAAGAAAACACCGGAATTGCTGCCCGACGTACTACCAATAAGACTCCATCATCTTGAAAAGAAAAGATGATGGAGTCTTATTGTGGAGTGCAGAAATAGCGATCAGTACTTCATGCCGATGGCGAGTTGGATATTGCTGTTTTTGGCATTGATATGTTCACCCTTAAAGACCTTGGTCATGCCCATAGTGTAGCGCGTCTGGATGAAAACGTGCTCTGTCAAGTTGTAGGTGGCGCCCAAGCCGACGCCCAAGTCAACCCCCTTGGTGTAATTCTTGGAATCACGATGTTGTGTCTTGCTATATACATTGAAGCCCACTTGAGGTCCCAGGTCGATGCTGAAAGCGGGGGAAAAATAATACTTCAACATCACGGGCACGTTGATGTAGTTGGTGGTGAACTTGATTGTGCGTTGGTTTATTTCTAACGCTGGATTGCCATTTGTGATCTTGCCACCTTGGGCGGCAAACACGACCTCGGGAGCGATAGCAAACTGCGGAGAAAACTTGTACTCCATCACCAGACCGGCTTGGTAGTTCAGTCGCAGATTATGGTTTACAATCATGGGGTATCTTGCCTCATATTGAGATGGATAATCTGTCTTACCCCAAAAGTTGGTAGCGACAACACCCACCTTGAAACCGAATTGTACTTGAGCGCTTGCGCTCAGGCACACGATTGCTGCTGCAATCAAAATGAATACTTTTTTCATCATCTTACTGTTTGGTTTTATCAATTACTCTTAAATGCACTCACTAGGAAAATAGTTACCCTTAAAACGTGAAAAAACGTCAAAAATTACCCCTTTGATTCTTTTTCTTAGGCGGCTGTCTTTTGTCATTTGTGGGCTGCCTGGGTGCATCGGTGCTCTATGCCAGCGCTTCAGTGAGCATTGGGCAAATGCCCAGCAAGAGATTAGGAAGAAGAATGTAGGGCCTCGCTTTGGCGAGACCCTACAGTGCGGATGCCTAAAAATGAAATTAGCGTCTTAGCGTGGGGCAAGCGCGTGCCGATGCCCTGGTCAGTCGTCGGTGCCGAAGAGGGGGTCTTCGGGCATGACCATCACGGGCTTGGTTTCGGCGGCCTTGAGGATGTGCCCAGGCACATATTTCTTGTCAACGACCAGGCGGAAGGAGTACTCGTTGAACCACTCGTTGGTCATGATGATGTATCCCTTGTGTCCGCTGTCGCCGCCCCAAGAGTTCTCCACCTTCCACTTGATGGGGTTGCCGTTCTCGTCAAGATCGACGGCACAGAGCGTCATGGCGTGCGTTGACCCGCTGTCAAAGGTGGCAATGCGCTGGGCCTTGTTCATGGGGAATGTGGTGCCGAACAGGGTGCCATAGTCAAAGTTGTCGAGTGCGAGATAGCCGTTGTCGCGGTTGAGCTGCTTGCCCACGTCGAAACTGGCGTAGAGCTTGGTGGAATCCTTCAACGAAGCGATGGCCATGGCTGCGATGTCCTCCATGGGCAGGTTGACGTAGCGCCAGTTGTGGCCGTCGTAGGTGTGGCGGTCATATTCCACCTCGTAGGTCTTGTAGTATTCCCTGCGGGGGTCGTTCATCGCCATGATGAACGTGCCGTTGATGGGACCGCCCACCGTCTCGCGGTAGAATTCCAGCGGGGTGTAGGTGCGTGCGGGGCCTACGGCCTTGCCGTTCTTGTCGCGGAAGGCATAGGTGAACGACTTGATGGGCTCGCCCAGCGTGAGCGAAAGCATCGAATAGATGGTGCCCAGCATCTCGGTCTTGCGCTGGTTGATGGCCTTTTTGCTCTTTTTGTCAGCGACCATCTGACGCAGCTCCAATCCGAATTCACGCAGCTTGGATGCGACGAGCTGGCTCATGCGTGAGGTGCGTTCAGCCGAATAGGTCTCGGGCTGAGCCTCAACAGGCACGAGGCCGTATTTCTCGGCAAGGTCGGCTGCGCCGCAGAAGGTGCCGCCATCGTTCATGGGATGGTGGAAGAAGAATTGCACACGCGTGTCGTCAATGGGCTTGTCAGCGCAATCGATCACGCCTTGCAGCATGAGGTTGGCCTTCTCGAGCTGGTCGTAGAAGAAGAGGTAGTCGTGAGAGAATTCCACGGCAATGGAGTCGCCATGCTGGCGCGCGAAGTTGGCACGCAGCACGTTGAAGCTGGAGTACATCCAGCACCGCCCGCTCTGCCGCTGGTTGTGAATCGACTGTTTGGGCGTCTCGATGCTGAAGTAACTGTCAGTAATCTTGTTGTTGCGGTAGTTCCGGGCAAGATCGTCGATGGAATTGGTCGCCATGGCATTGCTAATGGCCTTGTTTTGGTTGGCTGCCGAGGTGGCGACGATTTGGCGCATCATGTCGGGGCTGATACCACCCTGTGAACGGTCTTGTGCTGAGCCGGCAAAGGCGAGGCCTATTGCCAGGGCAAGTGTTGTGAATCTGTTCATATTATGTTGTGAAATGGTTTAAATAAACTTGGCTGCACCTTAGCCATAAAAATTTATTTTATGGCATTCGGTTTGCACAAGTTTTTGCGCGCGGCACATGGCCTTAGCGCAAGATTAATAGCTTCTTTGACCGCAAAGGTAGTGCAAGTCGAGTACAAAAGCAAAATAAATTTTGATTTTGTTGAGGCGCCGCCTACCTTGCGCGAAGCGAACGGTAGTGCAAACCGAGTACAATGCCAAATTTATTTGATTTTGTTGAGGCACCGCCTACCTTGGCCGGAGGCAACGGAGTGCGGTATTCCCGAATCTTCAATGCCTTGTGGTCAAGAATAAAAAAGGGGCAAACGTGTTTTGATTTTGAAAATAGTGTGTACCTTTGCGGCGCATGAGAAGTGAGCTTTTACATAACGGCATATCCCGCAGGCAACGGTTGTTTGCCTGGATGATGCTGTCGGTCTATGTGCCGATGGTGCTGCTCGCTTCGCTCCACGTGCACACACTGCAGGAATATTCCCAGGTGTTGGACTGTCACGAATGCCAAACGGCTGTGCACCACTCTGGACACATCATGGCCAGCCACCATCATCATGGCGAGTGCCTGTCTTGCCGATTCCTGACCACCCAAGTGGAAAACCCGCAAAAGTCGGTCTGCTCGGTTATCAAGCAGGCCTTCTGCAAAATAGAGTTTCCTCAGGCTGCCGAACTTGTTACTGCAATGGTGGCCACCCCGTCACTGCGGGCCCCTCCGTGCATTCTGTGATCACTCAGCGCCAGCCAGATAGTCCGCCATGTCCGGATTATCCGGCTTGTTGGCTATTGCGCAGTTTCTCACTTACATTTTCATTAAAAAGAATCACAGAATGAAATCATACTTATCGATTCTGCTGCTGGCGTGCGCGTGCACGATGGCGGCTCAAGAAACGGCCGTGCTTGACTCGACCGACGTGTTCTTTCGCCACATAGAACTCAAACAAGTGGTAGTTACAGGCCCGACAGGTGCCGTGAAGATGCAGGACATGTCGATGCCTGTAGGTGTCATTGACCGCAACAGGTTACGCATGATCCCGGCCACCAACATTGTCGATGCGGTGGCAAAATTGCCTGGCGTGTCGCAGGTGAGCACCGGTAGCGGCATTTCCAAACCCGTTATCCGCGGATTGGGATATAACCGCGTGGTCGTCGTTGCCGACGGCGTGCGCCAGGAGGGGCAGCAATGGGGCGATGAACACGGCGTGGAGATTGACGGCAATGCCGTGAGCTCAGTCGAGGTGCTCAAGGGCCCCGCGAGCCTGCTTTACGGTTCGGATGCCCTGGCGGGAGTCCTCAAATTCAACACCGACCCCTTGGTACCGATGGGCAAGATGCGCCTGAACGTGAACAGCGAGTACCATACCAACAGCGGCCTCGTGAACTACTCGTTCAACTATGGCGGCAACAAGCAGGGCCTGTCCTGGAATATCCGCTATGGCGACAAGTTCGCCCATGCCTACAAGACCTCTATCGACGGTTACGTGCCCAACACGCAGTTCCGCGAGCGAGCACTGTCGGGTATGCTGGGCGTCAACAAGGCTTGGGGCCACACGCGCCTGACGGGCTCCTATTTCCACCTCACGCCCAGCATCGCCGAGGGCGAGCGTGACCCGTTGACGGGCGAGTTGGAGCAACCTTATGCCGATACCAAGACCTATCACCATGGCCTGCCTTATCAGCAGGTGTATCATTATAAGGCCGTGCTTGATAACTCGTTCTATCTTGCTGACGGCCGCTTGAATGCCGTGCTCGCTTACCAGCAGAACCGCCGCCAGGAGTTTGAGGAGCCCGACCAGTATGGCCTTTACCTCAAGCTGCACACGGTCAACTACAACATCCACTACGTGACCAAGCGTTTGGGCGATTGGCGCATCACCAGCGGCGTGAGCGGCATGTGGCAACGCTCGCTCAACGAGGGCGATGAGTTCCTGATTCCCGACTATAGCCTGCTGGACTTCGGTACCTTCATCACAACGACGGCCAACGTCGGCAGTTGGGCCTTGAACGGAGGCTTGCGCTTTGACAACCGCCATCTCGACAGCCGTGAGTTGATGGATGACGGTGACCTGCGCTTCATGGCCTTCAAGCGCAACTTCGGCGGCTTCACCGCCAGCGTGGGTGCCGTTTGGCATGCCACCGAGCATCTGGACCTGAGGGCTAATGCTGCCCGTGGATTCCGCGCCCCCAACATCAGCGAGTTGGCCAGCAACGGCGTTCATGAGGGCTCACTGCGCTACGAGGTGGGCAACCGTGACCTCAAGCCCGAGTTCAGCCTGCAGTTCGACCTTGGCGCGGAACTCACCACTTCGTGGATGGACGCCCAGTTGTCGCTGTTCAGCAACCGCATTGACAACTACATCTTCATCCACCGCACGGGCGAGGTCATCGACGATGAGTTCATGACCTATCGTCACGACAGCGGCGATGCCCATTTGATGGGTGGTGAGTTTGCCGTTGACATCCACCCCTGGCACTTCCTGCACTTGGGTACCAGTTTCTCGCTGGTCAATGCCGTGCAGTTGCACCAGCCCGAGGAGTCCAAGTATCTGCCGTTTACCCCTGCTCCGCGATGGCAGTCCGACATCAAGTGGGAAATCCTGCATGACGGACGCGTGCTGAACAACGTCTTTGTTTCGCTGGGTGTGGACCACAACTTCAAGCAGAACCATTATTACCGCGCCGATGACACCGAGACCGCCACTCAGGCCTACACATTGCTCAATGCCGCCATCGGCACCGACATCATGTGTAAGGGACGCCGTGTGGCCTGCTTGAGCATCATGGGGACAAACCTCACCAACGAGGCCTACCAGAATCACCTGAGCCGCCTCAAGTATGCCGACGTCAATCCCGTCACCGGTCGCCAGGGCGTCTTGAACATGGGCCGCAACATCATCTTCAAACTCGCCATCCCTCTCGAATTTTGATTACACTTAGGTTTTGTCGATGAATATGTCCAAGAAAAAGAATTCCACGGCCATCATGGCGGTGGGTTGCTGGATTGCAGCGAAGTAAATTCAAAACCATGCGGGTGTTTCGCGAGAAATCGCTATCTTTGCACTCTAGAGTGATATCAACCGTGATTTGATGTATGAACATCTTTAAGGACATGCTTCTTGTGGGGGTGGGTAGCTTTTTTGGAGGCATCGCCCGATACCTGATATCGTTGGCCATGAAGGGCCTGGGTTCAGCATTCCCTTGGGCAACGATGACCGCTAATATTGTCGGTTGCCTGCTCATCGGTTTGCTGTGGGCGGCCTTTAATCGCGTTAATGCCTCGTCACAGCTGAACCTGCTGTTAATTGTGGGGTTCTGTGGTGGATTCACCACATTTTCCACCTTTTCAAAGGAAAGTCTGTGTCTGTTGCAGGCTGGCAATTATTCCACGTTTATACTGTACGCTCTGGGCAGTGTGGTTCTTGGCATATTTGCAGTTGCTCTGGGCTATGCATTGGCAAAGTGAACGATAAGGATGATGAAAGTGGTTGCCTCTGAGGCAATGAAAGTAAGATAAATCGGTCAAAAATCAATTTGAGTCATGAACAAAGCTGCCAGTCTTCTCAAGTCACTGATGCCGGTACTTTCGGCTACTTACGGTTTTGCCATCATTTATGTGACCGCGCTGCCTGTTGCTGGTGGGCAGACCTTCGTCGGCGAAGTGCTGACCTGGCTGGTCACATTGGCAGGCATCGCTCTGACGCTGCTGCTCGTGCATCGTGTCGAACCGAAATTGTTCCCAGCTGCTGGATTGTTTCCGCTGAAGATGCCTAAGGTCTCCGTCTTTGTGGGCTTGTTGCTGATAGCGCCTCTGTGGCTTGTAGCCGAAGAGTATATCGTTTATGGCATCACGTCGTTGGCTCACACTGTACAGATGAAGCCGCTGACCTACACGACCGCAGAACTGCGCGAAGACCTGTTGTCAAGCGTCCATGCCGTGCTGCTTGCGCCTTTGCTCGAAGAGTTGTGCTTCAGGCAAATGGCTATTTCTCCCTTCCGCCGCCGTGGTGCTCAGATCGCCGTGTGTGTAGTGATGGCCATATTGTTTGGAGTGCTCCATGTGCGTAACTTCCCGGGGGCTTTCATCAGTGCCCTTTTCTACGGGTTGGTATTCATTTGGTCGCGGAACATCTGGTATAGCGTGGCACTCCATGCAGGAAGCAACCTCACGGCTACACTTCTTGCAATTTATTGCTGGCTGCAACTTGGCGACATGCAGATGACGAGTACGCCAGTTATCATCCTCCCCGATATGAAAGTGATTATTGCAAGTCTGTTTTTAGCCATTACAGGTGTATTATTACTAAAAAAGAAACGATGTCTAAAGACAAAATAATAGAGGCAAAACAAGTTTTTGTTGCAATAATTCGCTATCTTTGCTGCGAATACAGAAAAATATAATATTAATACGAATTAAGGCATTCGATAATCAATAGTATTAAAATTATGAAAAGAATAGTATCGGCAATCATCCTTTCTTGCCTCACGCTGTCGTTGATGGCACAGGATGGCATCAAAGTGAGCTTTAAAGGTTCCACGCCCACCGTCACAGATTTTGCGTGGGCTGCATTTCCTTCATTGAACTATGAAGATGAGGACGAAAGTGGCGACCGTCCATGGAGGGCATTGGAGAATGCCATGAAACGTTATCGCGAAGGCCTTCCACAAGAGGCAGGCGAGACGTTAACCATCGACTCAAAGAACGGATACATCATGTTTGAACGTGTGGGCGAAGAATACGGAGATGTTATCTTCAGGCTGGAAGTATGCTACTGGAACGAGTCGGACGGGAAACACAAACTCATTATTTTCAACGATATGGCAAGCTCTTTTGAAGGCAAGCCATGTATGACTGAAACGAGTGGCATTGATTTCTTCCGTTACAACAATGCCACAAAACGCATGGTGGCTTGTGATGCTCCCGGGTTCGAAGTTGATTACAGATGCATCTATGAACTGCCACGCAAGGGCAAGGACATCATTTGCACTCTATGGAACGACGACGGCACCACCAAGCGGATGACCTTGAAATGGGATGGAAAACGATTCAACGAATAACTGATTGTTGACCGATTCCAACTGATGTGAGGGCCGATAGTTAAGGCCTGCAGGTCATGGGACCGTCCACCTCGGCACTTCAAAGAAGGCCCTGAGCCCTGATTGCTATATGATGGGGTTTAAGCGGGGTAGGGGATATAATGTAAAACGGAGACCATTGAAAAATCAATAGCCTCCGGTTTCCAAGACACCCCATCGTTTTTTTGGGGGGGGCGGTTAGGATAAACGGCTATTCTATCGGTATCTGAATGATTGAAAGCCATTTCTCGGGGTCCTCCTGGTTCCAGACTCCATCAACGTAGCAGGTGCGGAACTGACCAACAGGCTTGTAGCCATGCTCCTCTATGTAACGGAAAGCTTCTATGTACGATTCGTAGAATCTTTCATACGGGCCGACGTGCTTCATGCAGAGCGCCTTGGGCACAGCGGGCAGACGCTTGAACTGGATGATGGCACTGTCCTCTCCCATCTCCTCTACCTGTTCGCAATACTCAATGTCCACCTCCGTCGGCTTGTACTCTCTGTCATGTTCAACAGTAAAGCAGTAGCCCGGCGGTGGGCACTTGCAGCCGAGACGCTGCATCTCGGGAGCGATTATCTCTACACACATGGAGCCGATGGCGGCGTAGTCGGGAAGGACTTCACGATGA
>Ga0310695_10005333_pt1 | contig 22544 bp, 19 predicted proteins | sample RumenRJG_04DNA_FD_203882 | JGI IMG/M metagenome (GOLD analysis project Ga0310695, IMG submission 203882) | Bovine rumen microbial communities from Lethbridge, Alberta, Canada - RJG_04 (v2) (version 2) | ecosystem: Host-associated > Mammals > Digestive system > Stomach > Rumen | place: Canada...
CCTTTGCACTGGACAAAAAGAGATTCCTTCTTATACCGACATTTCTCCGCTTAACATACTGAATTATTCCAAGTGGCCGGATATTGCCCAGATAACAAAGAATTCACCGCTTTCCTGGTACGACCATGTTTCAACCGTCCAGAATCAGCAGATGGATGACTACCGCATGGACTGCCAGTACATTGCCGAGCTTTGGAAGGCACTTGACCACGTGGATTCTTCCTGCCGCGAAGACATAAGAGCACTTTTTAAGGAAAAGTTCTTCCTGGAAAACATCCTTTGGTCTCTACGCTTGCGCATATATTACAACATGGACAGTGATGAAATCCCCATGCACCTTTCCTATGCAGAAGGCAATGCGGCTAAGAACGACCCGATTGCATCCCCCGCGCTAAAGACCCTGCACTGGGCTACTGACGACTGGGATACGTGGAAGCACTGGCAGTTCTCCGAATTCTTGAATCCGCATGAGGAAGGAACTGTCTGGAACATAGACCCCCGGTGGATAGCCGGAGCATACAAAAACCATTATGTGGAAAAGGCAAGGAAACTCTTCCACCGCTATCCTTTTACGGAGTGTCCTTTGGTCTGCTGGTTCATTATAAAAAGAGACGAGCTGGATGACATCTGCACCGCTTCGGAAAGTCTTAGGATGAATATTCCTTCTTCGGAAGCGATGCGTGCAGCTGGGGTTCAGGAGGTATAAATTGGCAAAAACGACTGCGATGAGGCTCTTGGAGCTGATTGTTTATAGAGAAGATATTAGCAAAGTTCTTTCTTACCTTGGCAACCTGGGGGAATTCCAGTTCCAGCAGGATTTTGACAAGCCATCTTCTGCTTCCGGGGCACCGTCTTCATCCAAGTCGGAGCTTAACCCCGATTCAGATATTTTCTACAAGCTGGAGCAGGCAAGGAGCGTGCTTGGCATACCGGAGCTTGATCATTACACGATTGCGCCTTCCATTCCGACTGAACAGGACGAGAAGGATGCGCTTGAGCTTATAGACAAGGCAGAAAGCATCCACGAGAGGGAAGTGCAGGCCGGTGAGAATGCAAAGCGTGCCGCAGACACCCTTGCAGAGGCAAAGGCCTTTACCAACCTTAAGGTTTCTTATACAGAACTGGAAAACCTTTCCTTCCTTACTATGCGCATAGGAAAGATTGATCCGGAAAATATTCCTTCGCTAAAGGCAATCCTTGGTGTAAGGGCCATGATTGTTCCCCTTGGTGAAGACAAGAGCCGCGTTATGGTTGCATCAAGCAAAAAGGCCCGCTTTATGGTGGACACTGAGCTAAAGAACGCAGGTTTTGTAGAAATCCAGATTCCAAAGGATTTTAAGGGAATCCCCGACGACATGCTGGAATCTTTGCAGGAACAGCAGGCCCAGGCAGAAAAGGTGCTTGAGGAAGTACAGGTTGAACGGAAGAATTTCTCTGAGACCCACAAGGACGCCCTTCTTCGCTGCCTTCAGCTTTATTCCTTTGCTTCACAAATCCGCGAGACGCAGAACCGCCTTGAGTCAACCGAATACGTTTACCGCATTACCGGCTGGATTCCCGCATATCTTTCCCACGAAGTTATGAAGAGCCTTGATGAGCTTACGGAAAGCAGAACCGGCATCCGCGAATTCCTTCCGAGCGAAGTTGCTTCTATTACAAGCGGTCAGGAGCAGGTTCCTGTTCAGCTTAAGCACGGAAAGATTGTAAGTGCCTTTGAGCGCATGATATTCAGCTACGGTGCTCCTCTTTACGGCACTGTAGACCCAACGCCCTTTGTTGCCATTTTCTTTACGCTTTTGTTCGGAATAATGTTCGGTGATGCAGGTCAGGGACTTGTCTTCCTTCTTGTTGGAATTCTGATGTGCATGGGCAAGATGAAGCTTATGGGCTGGGAAAAATTCTCCCGCATATTCATCTGCATTGGTGTAAGCAGCACAATAATGGGCCTTTTGACCGGCGAATTCTTTGCCAACGAAACCCTTCTTGAACCTTTCGCAAAATATGTTACCGGTCTTTTTGGGGAGCCAAGAAGTCCTATCCTTTCCATGATGCCTACAGGTTCCAAGGAATCCATTACGCGCATGTTCATGTTCTTTGGCTTTACCATTGCGGTGGGCTTTGTAATCAACACATGCGGTCTTCTTATTAACATAATCAACCAGTTCTCCCTTAGGAATTACGGACGCGCCCTCTTTGGTAAGACTGGTCTTAGTGGTGCAGTATTCTTCTGGTACGTCATTGCCTTCGCACTTCGCATTGCTTTCTTAAAGCATGTGCCTGCGGTTTACGACTGGATTGTAATAGGAACGTCGCTTACACTTACGGCCTTCTGTGAGCCTTTGCAGCGCATTGTTTCCAAGGAATCTCCTATTTTGGAGAACGGCCTCTTTAGCGCAATAATTGGCGCCCTTGTAGAAGTGATAGAGGTTTTCTCTTCCTACATTTCCAATACGGTCAGCTTTGTCCGTGTAGGTGCCTTTGCCCTTGCACATGCGGTTCTTGGCTTCTTGATCAACATGATGGCAGAGCTTGCAGGACCTGGCGGAATACTTGTCCTTATACTGGGCAATGCAATTGTAGTCGTTCTTGAGGGTATGATTGTAGCAATTCAGGTTGTGCGTCTCCAGTACTATGAATTCTTTAGCAAGTTCTTTACGGAGACTGGCCGCGAATTCAAGCCCTTCCGCTTTGAGTACAAGCCGGTGCTTAAGTTCTAGGCGGTATGTCTTGTTAAAATCCTTGGGCGTAGGTCTAAGGTTAAAATAGATTTTTTTTATAGAGGTATTTTTATGAATAAGAAATTTTTTGCAACACTTTTTATGATGCTCACAGCTGGTGCCGTAAGCGTATTTGCACAGGGCGCAGCTCCTGCCGCTGGTGGAGATGCCGTTAAGTATTTGGCAGCCGCAATTGCCGTAGGTGTCGCCTGTATTGGTGGTGGTATTGCCGTAGGTAAGATTGGTGCCGCTGCTATGGGCGCAATGAGCGAGAACGCAGAACTTTCCGGAAAGGCCCTTCCATTCGTTGGTCTTGCAGAAGGTATCTGCCTTTGGGGCTTCCTTGTTGCCTTGTTCATCATAATCATGTAAGAGAGCAAATGGCGTGGACTATTTTGTAATAGGAGAGCGCGAACTTGTCCTTGGCTTTAAGCTGGCAGGCGTGCAGGGAGCTTATGTCTCAAACCGCAACGAAGCGTTGGAGGCTTTCTGCAAGGTTACCGGAAAAACAACCGGCAGTCAGCAGATAGCCACAATGGCGGCTCAAGACAGACCCAAGATTCTCATTCTAACGGAAGATGTTTCCGATATGCTGTCTGAAGAAGTTACCGAATGGCAGATGAAGGGAAGCTCTCCTTTGATTGTAGAGATTCCGGGGCTTAACGGTCACATAAAGGGGCGCAAGACTCTTACGGATTCAATCCGCGAGGCGATTGGAATTCAGGTTTAGGAAGCTATAATGGAAGAATTACGTTCAACAGATATTCTCGATCAGGAAATCAAGGCCGACGTTAAGAAAAAGGCTGATAGGATTCTTGAAGATGCAAGGCAGACTGCGCAGTCTCTGGAAGCAGGAGTGACTTCCCGTGTTTCAGCTGCCGGGGATGAAGCAAAAAAGTCCAGCGAGGCAAGGATTGGCTTTTATGAAAAAAACATCAATGCCTCCCTTCCGCTGGAAAAACAGCGCTATTTTGTCTCCTTCGTCAATAATGAAGTCATAGGGGCATTCAATTCATATTTTAAGGATTTGGGGCCTGCTAAACGCTTGGACATTGTAAAAAAACTTGTTGAACGCTCAAAGGACGAGCTTAAGGGCAAGAACGTTAACGCCTTTGTAATTGGTTTTAATAAGGCTGATGCGGAAAAGATGCTCAAAAGCGAATTTGGATCTTCCCTGCTTTCCTGCAAGACCGGAAAAGAAATCATGGTTGCAGACGAGGCTGTTGAGGGCTTTGAATTCCGCGAAGGGCTTGTCCTTGTTTCCGAAGACGGAAAGACTGTGTGCCGTCTTACTCTTGATGAAAAACTAAAAGAAGTGTTGGATTCTAAATCCTATGAGCTTTCTTCTGCTCTGTTTGCTGGGAGGCTTCCCGAATGATTACAGGAAAAATAACGCGCATAAGCGGCCCTATTGTTTATGCAGAAGGCTTGGACAAATGCGGCCTTTACGATGTTGTAGACGTTGGCAACGCAAAGTTAATCGGAGAAATAATAAGGCAGGATGCCGGAAAGGCAACCATAGAAGTTTATGAAGACGACGGCGGTATGCAGGTTGGTGAGCCAGTAGTTAGCAATGGCCGTCCTCTTTCCCTAAAGCTGGGCCCGGGGCTTGTAGGCACAATCTACGACGGAATCCAGAGGCCTTTAAAGCAGATGTTCGAAAAGGGTGGTGCATTCCTTCTTCCTGGTCAGAGAACAGAAAGCCTTGATGCGGAAAAAAAGTGGGAATTTGAACCTTCCGTAAAAGAAGGCGATGCAATAAAACCAGGCATGGCATTGGGCTTTGTTCAGGAAACAGGTTCCATAAAGCACATAATAATGGTTCCCCCCGCAACAAAGGGAAAGGTGCTCAAGACATTCAAGGGCAAGGGAAGCTACACCGTAGACGAGGTTATAGGCCTTACGGATTTGGATGAAGAAATAAAGCTTTCCCAGTATTGGCCGGTTAGAAAGGCACGCCCCTTTATGCAGAAGCTTGAAGTTTCACAGCCGCTTATTACCGGTCAGCGCGTTATAGACGTATTTTTCCCGCTAAGCAAAGGCGGAACCGCTGCAATCCCGGGTGGCTTTGGTACGGGAAAGACCATGACCCAGCATGCCATTGCAAAGTGGTGTGACGCAGACTTAATCGTATACATTGGATGCGGAGAGCGCGGCAACGAGATGACGGACGTTCTTACCGAATTCCCCCAGCTTATAGACCCGCGCAACAACCGCTCCCTCATGGAAAGGACAATCCTTATTGCAAACACTTCCAACATGCCGGTTGCAGCCCGCGAAGTTTCCCTTTATGCAGGAATCACACTCGCTGAATACTACCGCGACATGGGTATGCACGTTGCAATCATGGCAGACTCAACTTCACGATGGGCAGAAGCCTTGCGCGAACTTTCAGGCCGTATGGAAGAAATGCCAGCAGAAGAAGGATTCCCCGCATACCTTCCGACCCGCCTTGCAGAATTCTACGAAAGGGCAGGCCGCGTAAACACACTCAACGGACAGGAAGGTTCGGTAAGCGTAATCGGTGCTGTTTCACCGCCAGGTGGAGACTTCTCAGAGCCTGTAACCCAGCACACAAAGCGCTTTATCCGCTGCTTCTGGGCACTTGACCGCGAGCTTGCAAACGCACGCCACTATCCTGCAATCGGTTGGATAGACAGCTATTCTGAATACGCAGACGAAGTAAAAACCTGGTGGGACAAATTTGACCCCCGCTGGGCTTCCATCCGCATAAAGGCACTCGACCTTCTAAAGAGGGAACAGAGGCTGCAGCAGATAGTTCGCCTTATTGGACCTGATGCGCTTCCCGACAGTGACCGTCTTGTTCTTACCGTTGCAGAAATGATAAAGAACGGCTTCCTCCAGCAGAATGCCTTTGACGACATTGACCAGTATTCTGTTCCCCAGAAGCAGATACTCATACTTCTTCTTGTAATGGATTTTTACGAAAAGGCTCTTGCCGTAATCAAGCAGGGCTGCCCGCTTACAAAGATAATGGAGCTGGACGTAAGGAACGAGATTATCCGCGCAAAGTCTGTTGTTCCAAATGACAACATGGAAGATCTAACGGCAATTCAGAACCACCTTGAGCAGCAGATGGGCGAACTTGAGCGGGTCTACCGCAAGGATGCAGCAGTATGAAAGGAATAGAATACAAGGGGCTTGAAAAAGTAGACGGACCTATTATCGTGGTAAAGCGCACCCCCAATTCATTTTATGACGAGGTTGTGTATGTCCGCGACAAGACCGGCGAAAAAAAGACTGGCCGCATTATAGACTTGAACGAAGACACCGCAGTAGTACAGGTATTCGGCAGCACTACAGGCCTTGACCTGGAAGACACGTCTGTTGAATTCCTTGACAAGCCAATGGAACTCCGCGTAGGAAAGGGGCTTTTGGGCCGCATCTTTAACGGACTTGGTGAGCCAATAGACGGTTATCCGCCTGTAATATCAAGCACAAAGATAAACGTAAACGGAAACCCAATTAACCCCTATGCCCGCGTTTACCCAAGGGACTTTATTCAGACAGGCATTTCTTCCATAGACGGAATGAACACCCTCATCCGCGGACAGAAGCTTCCTATATTCTCAGGAAACGGTTTGCCACACAACCGCCTTGCCGCCCAGATAATCCGCCAGGCAAAAATCCTCAACTCAGACGAAGACTTCGTAATGGTCTTTGCAGGCATGGGTATTAAGTACGACGTTGCCCAGTTCTTTAAGAACACATTCGAAGACTCTGGCGTTCTAAGCCGGGTTGTAATGTTCCAGTCGCTTGCAGATGCACCATCTATAGAAAGAATCATCACGCCAAGGTGTGCCCTTACCGCAGCGGAATACCTTGCCTTTGAATGCAACATGCACGTTCTTGTTGTAATGACTGATATGACAAACTACTGCGAAGCCCTGCGCGAAATTTCAACAACGCGTGGAGAAGTTCCAGGCCGCAAGGGGTACCCGGGATATCTTTATTCAGACCTTGCAGAACTTTACGAGCGTGCAGGAAAGATACAGGGAAGTACTGGTTCAATCACCCAGATTCCAATCCTTACCATGCCAAACGATGACATAAGCCATCCAATCCCGGATCTTACCGGTTACATCACGGAAGGCCAGATTGTTCTTGACCGTGAGATGAGCCAGAAGGGACTCTATCCGCCGGTAGCAGGACTTCCAAGCCTTAGCCGCCTTATGAAAGACGGTATCGGAAAGGGAATGACCCGCGAAGACCACGCAAACGTTTCAAGCCAGCTCTTTGCATCATACTCAAAGGTAAAGAGCATAAGAAACCTTGCCGCCATCATCGGAGAAGAAGAGCTTTCTCCACTGGACAAGCTCTACCTAAAATTTGGCAACGAGATGGAAGAAAAATTCTTTACCCAGGGTGAATACGAAGACCGCTCAATAGACCAGACCCTGGACTTGGGCTGGAAAATACTTAGCATTCTTCCGCGCGAGGAACTCTACCGCATAAAGGACGAGTTCATAGAAAAATACCTTCCGTCAACTGACGAACACAGCGACGAAGGTTCGTCTGATTAAGGAAACGCTTAATGGCAAAACTTAACATTGCGCCCACAAAGTCCAATCTTCTTTCTCTAAAGGAACAGCTTGCCGTAAGCACAGAAGGCTACGACCTGCTGGAGCAAAAAAGGGAAATCCTTGTAATGGAGCTTATGCATCTTGTTGAACGCGTAAAGCTTTTGGAGCGCGACATGGACAAGTGCATTGCAAAGGCCTATCCTGCGCTAAAAAGGATGCTTCTTGCAATGGGCGGTGAGCGCACGGAACGTCTTGCAATGGCGGTAGACTACAAGTTCGAGATAACCAAAAAGCCTGTAATCATTGGCGGAATGAATTTTACATCGCTGGACGTAACCCTTCCAAAGCGGGAACTTTTTTCTTCATTCATGGGAACAACACCGGACAACGACGAAGTAATGGCAGACTTCTTTGAACTTCTTGCACTCATTACCCAAATGGCAAGCATAAGGACAATCGTCTGGAGGCTTGCAATGGAGGTAAAGAAAACCCAGCGCAGGGTTAACGCACTTGACAAGATGGTAATACCGCAAAGCAAAGAAACTGTTAAGTATATAGAAAGCGTTCTGGAAGAGCGCGAGCGCGACAACGTGTTCGTACTCAAGGCATTAAAAGGTAGGCAGGGGCGTTAGAATGATAAAACCTTTATTCCAAAGAATTCTTGTAGGCTACAACGGAACAAAATCCTCTTTGCATGCAGTAATGTATGCCATCCTCATGGCAAAAATTTACAAGTGCCACGTAAAGGTTGTCTATGTTGTAGACACCGCCACAATCAAAAGGCTTTCCCTTACAAAATACATTGTTCCAGAAGAAGGAGACGACTTGGGAGGCCGCCTGCAGCAAAACGGAGGCAGCTACCTTGACTATGCCTCTGACCTTGCAAAAACAAAAGCCGTCAAAATAGAAACGGAACTTCTCAAGGGCGAAATCTGGTCAGAAATTATCCGTGCCGCAGACGACTACAAGGCAGACCTCATTCTCCTTGGCGGAAAAGACCTTTCAAACTCATATTCATCATTGGACAGAAAACTTGCAGGCGAGCAGCAAAGCGAAATCATCGGCAGCGCCCATTGCTCCGTACTCGTTGTTCGCCAAAAATACATAGAGCAGCTCTTTAAGATAGCATAAGTTTTTTTTCTTTTTTGGACCTGCCTCTTATTGAACCGGATGCATTTTTTTTCAAAACCGAAAGCTCTTATTATTACCCGCTTTCCAGGGCTACGCTGTCGCTCCGGCCCGCCTTGCGGCGGTCTGGCTGCGCCACCCTTCCAATCGGGGGTAGGCTTTCTTTTGCAAACTTTTTTCTTACGCGCCTTGTTTTATTCGCGCGGAAGGGTTGAATACCCCGCCCCTTGGGGCGGAATAAGGGTATTCAACCCTGACTGCAATACCTTTTAAGAACAACGCACACCTCGTTGGTTCGCGTAAGGATGTTTTGATACAGGGGGATTCGTTTTATGAGGAACTCATACCCCGTAGCTTGCTGCGGGGTGCGTTGATTAAGTCAAGCAGTTGGGCCTTTGTTAAAGACTGGCAGCTGTAATCCTGCAATTCTTCTACTTGGGAAAAATTTTTTATTCTGGAAGAATCTTTTGTTTTATAAACAATTTCGTACTGCAAGTAATTTTCCCTAACAAAAAACGGAACTTCGTTTATCGTAATAAAGCCGTCATCTATAACTATTCCGTGCAAATCGTTTTTTAGCTTTTCAAATAAATTTCCTTCATCAAGAAAAGAAATCCTGTATTCCCCTGCATAACCGGGGGCGTTTTCTGTTTGCTGCAAATTTTTCATGCAGTATTCTTCCAGAGCCTTGTCATTTTCAAGGCTCATCTTGGAAACTTCATACTGAACATGGCCATTAAAGTTTTTGTATTCAAATTTAATTCCGTTGACGTAAAAATCCACACCGTCTTTGGTAATAAGCTTTTTGTCTTGAAGCAATTTGTTTTTTTCAAAAAAAGAAAAGTAATCAATTGTCTCGTCAAATTCATTCAGCATGATGCTTCTCTTTTTTATGTTCATTACAAAAAAATCATAAATGTTATAGAAAGGAATAAAGTCGAGCAAGCAATACCAGCCGGACTTGTTCAGGTCATGCAGGCGGAGAATCTGCAGCTGCCAGTACTTGTACATAAAAATAAAGGTGCCAAAAAATCCTATTATAAAAAGTAATGTGTGCAGAACGTGCAAGCTATAAAAGAAGTTACTGTGAGAAAAGTTTTTAAGAAAGAAGGCCAATATAAAAAAAGTAAAGAACCAATAAGACACAAAGCCAACAACCATAGTGGCTTCTATCTTCCAATAGCGCTTGCGGCTTATCCTTCCGTGCGTAGAGTGAATGACCATGGCTGTAACTAGCAAAGAAATGGCAATCGATATTATTAGAAATCTTAAATTCATTTTTTTCCCTATGCGTCCCAGAATAAAGGCATCCGTTAAAATTTTTTTGTTTATAATAACCAGAAAAAGCTCTTTTTGCAATGGGGATAGATCTGGACCACAGGGCAATGACGGTTAAAAAAAAGGCCGTTGAAAGAATGGGCAATGTCCTGTATAATGCACAAATCACAAGTTTTTGAAGGAAATTTAAAAATGAAAAAATCATTCGTGTTTTTAACGGCAATTTTTATCTGCTCTTTATCTTTTGCACAGAACTTTGTTAATCCCGAGGATGTTTCTTTGCAAAACGATTATGTTGAGGCATCTATTAACGAGCGTTTCTTTCTGGCGGGCAACAAGGCAAAAAACTCTATGACTTGTTTTGAAGCTGTTTATGACAAAGACCTTTACCCACAGCTCCTTCAAAAATGGCAGATACCCAGATACTGGGAAAATGAAGGGCTTGCTGTCCAACTTTCAAACAACGGTGAATACTGCATCCTGGACAATAGATATGGCTACACCGAAAAAGAGCCGGATAAAAACGATGTCTTGTTCTGGGTTTACAAAAACGGAAAGCTTTATGATGCTGTTAAGAGGGGAAGGTATTTAAAGGCCGTAAAGAAGGTCCTTGAAGCCCAAGAAAAAGAGTGGAGTCAAAAAATAAAGCTGAGTAAAAAGGTGGAGATAAACGACATCTGTGTTTACAACAAGGGTTTGCGGCTTGCAACTTTCTGGTTTGACGATATGAATGAAGATGCAATCTACGAGACATTTTTGTGGTACGATTTTGATTCAAAAAAGTTTGAGGACTCTTTAGAGCTTGCAAAAAATCAGTGCAGCAATTCATTTTATATTATTGCCAAAAAGTTTTCGGATGCAGAATCTCTTATAAAGGACAAGGCAGACAAAGAAAAGTTCCGCCGTGTGTTAGAAAAAATAATGCCGCTTGCCAAAGAAGCAGAAAAAAATAATGGTAAAAACTACAGGTTTCGCATGCACACTTATGAAGGTGATGGTTTTAAGCTTACAGTGACAATTCCTCGTAATGCAATTTCTGGGATTGTGGTTTTGGAGGAATTTACTTATTCGGACAGCGAAGAGGTAATTGTCTTTTATATCCTGGATGATATTTACGATTTTGCAATACGCGTTAGAAATGGCGGAAAAATAAGCCCTGAGCATAAGAATGAGTGGACACGGGCGCCAGACCTTGTTTATCTGTTTGAAACAAAAAAGGGTATTGTAAAAATTCTGGGGAAGGAGTCTTTGTAATATGTTTTGCTTTTTGCTTATAATAGCTAGAAAACTCTTTTTTTGCAATGCGGACAGTGATGGGCTATTTAGGCTTTGTTAGCAAGTAAATCGTCTGCTTGACGAATTATGCTTTTGTTACTATAATAAAATATAAGATATTTTTAAGAGAGTTTTTGGAGCACAGTGTGAGCAAGTTTATGCAACTTCCGCTTGACAAAAATTGTAGCATCAGTCAAAATTCTCACGTCTCACGTCTCACGTCTCACGTCTCACGTCTCACGTCTCACGTCTCACGTCTCACGTCTCACGTCTCACGTCTCACGTCTCACGTCTCACGTCTCACGTCGTAGTGTATCCATATTTAAATTTAAAATACACCCGGAGCATTCCCTTGTTGGAAGACCCCGGGTTTTTTGTTTTTAAAGCAAAAACAACCTGTCATCCCGAACTCGATTCGGGATCTGTAAAACGTAAAATTATTATGGAGGAATCAATATGAAAAAACTTCGGATGGCATTTTTTGCACTTGCCACTTTTGCTTTGCTTGCAACAAGTACAGGCTGCGGTGGCGGAGCTGGTGGCAGTGACTCCGATGATGACGATACACCTGTAGCAGAAAGCGGCAGCACTGGCGGTTCTGGTACAGAAAATGGTTCTTCTGGTTCTGGAAGTGGAAGCACTGGTGGCTCAGGTACTGGAAGCACTTCTACTGGCACTGGTGGCGAAAGCACAGGCGGCTCTGGCTCAGGAAGCGGCTCTTCCGAGTCAGGTTCAGGAAACACTTCTACAGGTTCAAGCTCTGGCAGCGGTACATCTGAATCAGGTTCAGGGAATAGTTCTTCCGGCACAGGAAACGAAAGCACAGGTGGTTCTGGCACAGGAAGTGGCTCGTTTGAGTCCAGTTCAGGGAATACTTCTACTGGCACAGGAAGCGGCCCATCTGAGTCAGGTTCAGGAAACACATCTACCGGTTCAGATTCTGGAAGTGGCTCTTCGGAAAACGAAAGTGCTGGCAACGGTAGTGGTACTGATGGTTTTGTTCTGGTTCAGAGAACTACATCCAATGGAAGAACTAATACAACGGATCTTTGGGTTTGTGACCATGAAGTAACGCAGGGCGAGTACGAGCTGCATTGCGGTTACGGTTCAAACTCACCAAGCGATACCTACGGAAAAGGTAGTAACTATCCTGTCTACTTCGTAAGCTTGTATGATGCCCTGGTTTACTGTAATAAGCGCAGCATTGCAGAAGGTCTTACTCCCTGCTACACGATAGACGGAAGGACGGACTTGTGGACAAGTGATAGCAAAAAATGGGATGAGGTGTCATGCAACCTTAGCGCAAGCGGCTACCGTCTTCCTACAAAAGAGGAATGGAGGTATCTCGCTCGCGGTGGCAACACCAGCAATAGCGGGAGCAACGACATAGAAGCTGTTGCCTGGTATAATGGCAATAGCGGAGGCAAAACCCACGAAGTAAGAACAAAGGAAGCTAATGCCCTTGGTTTGTATGATATGATTGGAAACGTATGTGAATGGAGTTGGGACTACCACATAACGTCAATAACCGTATCTAATAATAGTGGGCTCTCTTGGAAAAAGGAATATTTCCGCTTTCAATATTACTGCGGAGGCAGCTGGGGTAGCAGTGCATCTGATTGCGCGGTTTCCAGCGATAGTAGCACTTCCCCAGGCAGTCGGGACAGTGGCCTTGGTTTCCGCGTTGTGCGTTCTAGTTCAAAATAAAAAAATCAATCCGTGTTAATGCGCGGATTTTACAAAAAGAGAGAGAGTACTTTTGGAGCAAAGCCAAAGATGACAGGCTTGCGAAAAATTATGGAGGAATTGATATGAAAAAAATTCGTATGGCATTTTTTGCACTTGCCACTTTTGCTTTGCTTGCAACAAGCACAGGCTGCGGTGGCGGAGCTGGTGGTGGTGGCTCCGATGATGACGATACACCTGTCGCAGAAAGTGGCAGCACGGGTGGCTCTGGGGCAGAAAGTGGTGCTTCTACCGGCTCAGGCTCTGGTAGCGGCTCGTCTGAATCAGGTTCAGGAAACACTTCTACAGGTTCAAGCTCTGGCAGCGGTACATCTGAATCAGGTTCAGGGAATAGTTCTTCCGGCACAGGAAACGAAAGCACAGGTGGCTCTGGTAGTGGAAGTGGCTCGTCTGAGTCAGGTTCAGGGAACACTTCTTCCGGCGCAGGAAACGAAAGCACAGGTGGCTCTGGTAGTGGAAGTGGCTCGTCTGAGTCAGGTTCAGGAAACACTTCTTCCGGCGCAGGAAACGAAAGCACAGGTGGCTCTGGTAGTGGAAGTGGCTCGTCTGAGTCCGGTTCAGGAAACACTTCTTCCGGCACAGGAAACGAAAGCACAGGTGGCACTGGCACCGGAAGCGGTTCTTCTGAATCAGGTTCTGGAAATGGAAGCGCTGGTGGCTGTTCTATATCTGCATCTTCTTTAACTGTAAGCGAGACGATTGAAGGCTCCAGAGTGTTTATTAAGGGGCGTACTGTGGAAATTTGGGCAAGGTGGTGCAGTGACCACGAAGTAACGCAGAGCGAGTATGAGAGGTACTGCAGCTATGGCGGAGACGAGTCTCCAAGCGATACCTATGGAATAGGAAGCAACTATCCCGCATATTTCGTAAGCTGGTATGACGCTCTTGTTTACTGCAACAGGCGCAGTATTGGCGAACACCTTACGCCCTGCTACACGATAAACAATTCCACAAATCCTGACGACTGGGGAAGTGTTCCAACGGAAGCTGACGAAACGTGGGATGCGGTAACATGCGACTTTACCGCCAATGGCTACCGCCTGCCAACAGAGGTTGAATGGGAATACCTTGCGAGGGGCGGCAATACCAGCAACTCAAACCAGACAATCTACAGTGGGAGCGATACAATAGATGATGTTGCCTGGTATCCTGATAACAGCGGTGGCAAGACTCACGAGGTAAAAACAAAGGCACCGAATGCACTTGGTTTGTACGATATGAGCGGCAATGTATGGGAATTTTGCTGGGATTGGAGATCCTCCGAATCCAGAGTTCGGCGTGGTGGTACATGGAACCATCGTTTGTGCGAGCTTGGAAATGACGACAGGGGTCTTTTACCATTCCGCCGTAATTTTGATTATGGTTTCCGTGTTGTACGCTCTAGTTCAAACTAAAAATCAGGGGCGGCTAATAATTTCTTTGCATAGCGTCATCCCGAACGCTACGAATGTGTGCTTCGGGCTCTACAAAAGAACAAAGCCGTCATTCCGGGCCCCGACCCGGAATCTGTACAAGCTGGCATTTAACCTTATACAGATGCTGAGTCAAGCTCAGCATGACGGAAGCCTAGGACTTCTACAGACCCTGAAAAGAGTTAAGGACAACAGACTGCAACTAATGTGGCGGATTTCATTTTGGTGACAAGTCTGCAAAAAAAATATGGAGGAATTAATATGAAAAAAATACGAATGGCATTTTTTGCCCTTGCAACTCTAACTTTGCTTGCAACAAGCACAGGCTGCGGCGGAGGTGGTGGCGGCTCTGATGATGATGACGGCGACGATGAAACTCCAGTTGCAGAAGGCGACAACGACTTTGACGAAAGCCTGTTGACTCAAGACTGCTATCAAAAAGCTCATGTAAAAGTTGAAAATGTTCCCGGTGGCCTAAAGTTCACTATAACAAGGCCAGAAGGTATTTATTATGACCCCACATACATTGTTAGAGAAGATGGCGAGTGGTACGACTGGGTTGAGGACGGAGAAGGTGACTATATTCACGATACTTTTGAATATGTCGGTGCAGGAAATGGTGACCATGTAAAAGTTTGTGATAATTATACTTTTCTGACAACACTGACCGGAGACTATGAGGAAACTGGTGGATTTGAGTTTGTAGGCGAAGGAAAAGGAACGTTTTATAAACGTCCATATCAAGGTGGTGGTTTTTATGAATATGTAGGACCGGGAAATGGCCATTATGATTATATATTAGATGGTGGGTATTGGAACTTTCGATATGTTGGCGAGAGACAAGGCAGTTATAAGGTTACTGAAAATTCTACTGTTGAATGGGTTGGTTGGGACTACGACAATAACAGGGGAAATGGTTCGTATATTCGAAAAATGAGGCGTATCGATAAAGCCCACGGAGAGCAAGGAAATTGGATAGAAGATCCTATATGCCAATGGGTTGGTGACGGCAACGGAGACTACAAAGAAGTATTTAGGTATGTTGGCGATGGAAATGGTAATATAGTAAAAAGAACCAATAGGGTTTATGGTGGCGTTGGCGGTATCCAAATTTGGAGATACGAACCGACGGTAGCCGGAAATAATGGGTCTACGACAAGGGCGGAAGTTTTAATAGATAACAATGTTGATACTTGGACATGCTTTTATCCCCTTTGCGAAGCCGGAGAACGCTATATTTTCAATGTAGAAATTATGCCTAATGAAGACAACGAACATAGAGAGGCTGTGTTACACGAATGGCTTTCAATAACTGCCCAAGGTGGTATTGGAGACATTGACTATTCCACTCTCAATGAGAACCGCAGTCTTTCCTTGACATACGATGGAGAAAAGCCAACCTCTACAATTTCCAATCACAGCCCGTCAATGCTGCCTGCAAGTGCAAATAGCATTGCATCCGTAATAGAATATTTTGCAGGAACTACCGAATGGAAGCCGGGCACCACATATTGGATTGCCGGTTATAAGCAAGACGCTTCAAAAATGGTGTTTGACAAAGACCCTTGCATGGAAGAAATTAAGACCTGGGCAAGCCCCGAAGAAGTGGAAATGTACAGGGCATCACGGTGCTTTAATGCAACTGTAAGGTCAAAGGGCAAGAACCAGTTCTTCTCTGAGCAGTTCTATAAATTTCAATTGCCGGAAGCTCAAGGCATAACTGAGTTTAGAACAATTACGCTTCGTTCCAATTTTGCTTATATGAATTAACTTACTTTTGCTTGCACTTTTCAAACCGCTGCTTTTTCAACTGGAAAGGCGGCGGTTTTATTTTTGTGGCAAAAACCCGACGTTTGGCCTAATGCGCAAAGAGATGCCGAATCGAGTTCGGCATGACAGGTTCTTTGTGTTAATGGCATTGGATATAAAAATTGCTAAAAACCTTTTTCTTTTAATTCTGCAATCAAGTTGATGTAAAAATCACGGATTGTCTTTGAGTTTTTTGGTAAGCCATCTGCTTCTTTTATTTTTGGGTTTGTCCGGTAGGCGTCTACTTCATGGGCATGAGAAATTCCTAAAAACTTTTGTCCTTCTATAACGCCGCGGAAGTTTGCCCATTTTGCAGATTCCACTGATACAAGGCCGTCGTTTTCTCCGTCGCAGAACTTCATTATGAAATTCATAAACCACATGAAAATGTCGCTGAATGGATTTTTCATTTTGCCGGCAAAACTCTGATACAATATGGAAGGGGAGTCTGTAATTTCTTTGTTAAAGCTTTCCATGTAGCTTGAGCAAAACTTTTTTGTCGTTCCAAAAAAATCGGGCTTTTTGTCTCCTAGAATCTTAAACCATAAATTTACAAATACCGCAAGAAACTTAAATAACCATTCCCCAAAAATGGAAAACAATTTGTCTAGTGTTTTGGAACCATGGTTGGGGGAGCTTATCATTGTTACGGATGCTATTTTGTCTTCGAGGCCTAATTTGCTTATTGCATAGCGAACATCAATTCCGCCTTTGGAATGGGCTATGATATTTACTTTTTCGCATTCTGTTTCTTTTAGGACGGTTTTGAGCGTGTCTGCAATTTGGCTTGCGGCATCTTCTATGTTTGCCCATGCATCGTGCTTGCTGTAAAAAATGCTTGCCCCATGTTTTTCTAGCAGGTCGGGTATTCCGCCCCAATAATTGCAAAAAGTTCTGTCTCTAAATCCTGTTCCGTGAACAAGTAAGACAGGATATTTTGTTTTGCAAAGTTCAGAATGTTTTTCCAGTGGAATTTCTTTTCCCAATAATTTTAGTAGCTCTATTTTTGCTGCTTTCCAATATGCTTTTACAAAAAGAATAATAGTAAGAAGATACAGTATTCCAATGCAGATTGAAATGATTATGGCAATGGTGTAAACTTTTTCATATTCTTCCGGATCTGATGAAATTATCAGGAATGTAATGAGCAAAGCAATGACAAAGAAATTCAATAAGGCAAATGAAATTTTATACCTGTTGCTAAATTGAACTCCTGTTATTAGGGTAAGAAAATTGAATCCCCAGAAAGTCCACATAAAGGCAATTACTGGAAGAGCAAGGATTGCTGCATGAAATAACGTAAACATAAGTGCAAGACCAATTATTGAAAAAAGAATGAACTGGTAGATGCATTTTACTAATGCTGCTTTTCTTATTGACATTTTTGTACTTCCTTTAATTTGTTTTCTACAAAGCTAGCGAATTCTTCTTCGTTTGCGCTGGTGCAGCTTCCTTTGGGGATGATGTATGACTTTAATCTTGACAGGTAAAGGATGTAATAGGATTTGTCCTGGGTAAATTTCCATATCATGTTCCATTCGTAGGTTTGGGATGTTTCAAAGCTTCCTTCTTTTTTTGTTTTTACGCTGATGTCCTTGTTTGAGAAAATGATGTTTACTTTTTGGTCCAAAAATTTGCTGTTGGTTTTGCTTGTGAATTTTTTGATTGTGTTAATAATAAAGATTAGTGTGTAGAATATCAATATTGAAAGAAATGCTATTAGTAATTGAAAGTAGTCTCTTGTCTTGAAGAACTTAAAAAAATATTCAGAGGAAATGACCAAAGGTAAAACTATGTAAAGGGCAATCATATATTTTTTCATCATTTTTCTGCCGGCAAGTAATAGTGATGCGTCCAGAGTGTAATTAAATTCGAACATACAAACCTCTTTTTGTGATTTGTATGCATGATAATCTAAATGCAATTTTTTTTCAATGAGGAAAGGCTTTTTATTGTTGCGAAGGATTTGATGCTCTGCTTAAAAGATTGCCGGGCCGTGGTTCGACTGGCTCACCAACCACCCGGCAATGAAAGAAAAAATTTATTGCGGTGTTAGGACAAAGTCGTCAAGGTTGCCCCAGGAACCGGCTTTTAGGTTTACGCTTGCTCCTACGGTTGCCTTTCCGTCTGCACCGACTTTTATTCCGCGGATGTCCGGGGTTCTGAAATTTCTCCAGCCGTCTGCGCTTGTTTTTTCTTCGTAGTCTTTGCTGCCGGATCTTGCGAAGATTTTTATGTCCTGCGCGTCCGAAGCTCCTGCATCGCCTCCGTGGATTACAAGGGAGAATTTGTAGAGGCCGGGTTTGAGGCCGGTTACGGTTTGCTCTACGCGGAAGTTTACGGCTGTGTCTGACCAGAAGTGGAGTGACTTGGTTCCACTTTTTGCATTGTTTTTGTTGTCTTCTATTTTAAGTTCCTTCATTTTTCCGGTCAGGTCTTCCCATTTCCACATGGAAAGGTCTTTTTCTTCAAAGGAGGGGTTTTCCAGATAGTTGGGTTCTACGACTGCAATTTTTGCAAGGACTGTTATGCCCTGTACGCTTCCGTAGACTTTGTATTCTGCGGGGCCATTGCCGCTTTTGGTTAGGGTGGAGACTTCTTTTCCGTCTTCTGTTTTTTCGTTCCAGGTTACGCTGTCTTTTGTTGAAGAGCCGTCATTGTTTAATATAGCAACTTCATTTGGCAGAAGAAGTTCGTCTCCTAGTCTTACGCGAATGTTCTGTTCTTCTGCACTGTCTGCCTTTACCTGTGTGCTTGCCCCTCTTCCAGCAAGGCCGAATGTTGCAAGGGATGCGAGCGGTTTTCCTTCCGCGTCAAAGAGGGCCTGGTTGTCCCATGCGGAGCCTCCCCAGTATTTTCCTGCGTCGTCGGGGTCGTAGACGGCGGCATAGCTTGAAGCCCAGCCTGAGCCGTATTTTTCCCAGAGCAGCTGCCTTTCTTCTTTTGTGTTTCCGGGTACTGGAATCCATGCTGGCTCCCAGTAGAATACGCCCAGCGCTTTGTCTCCAAGGGATGCTGTTGCGGCTATTATTTCCCTTATGCAGTCTGCCTGTCCCTGTACGGAAACTGAGTAGGGTTTGTCTATTGCGGAGTCTTCGGAGATTGAGTTTCCTGAACCGTCAAAGTCTTGGTAGGTGTTTACGTAGGAGAATTCTGCCACCATGACTTTTTTGCCGGAGAATTCTGCCACCTGCCTTAGGACTGTTTTTAGGTTGTCCAAAGTTCCGTGCCAGAAGGGGTAGTAAGAGGAAGCAAACACGTCGTAGTCCACTTCGTTGTTTTTTAGTATTTTTGCGTAGCGCAGGTATTCGCCGGCTTTTTCCGGGTTTGCAAAATGAACTACTACTTTTACGTCTTTGGAAAAGTCACGCACTGCTTTTGCGCCTGCATTCATGAGTTTTGAAATTTGAAGCCAGTTTGTTTCTCCGCACATGGCACCGGTTGTTTCGTTTCCAATCTGAACCATGCCGATTATTGCTCCGGCTTTTTTTATCTGTTCAAGGCTTTCTTTTGTGTAGGCGTAGAGCGCTTCCGACTTTTCTTCTATGCCCATGCCTTTCCATGCACGGGGGGCTTGCTGCTTTGCGGGGTCTGCCCAGAAGTCTGAATAGTGGAAGTCTACCAAAAGGGGAAGATTGTACTTTGCGGCCCTTTTTCCTATTTCTGCTGCCTTTGCGCTGTCGTTGTTGCCTCCGCCAAAGCCATTTCCGTTTTGGTCGTAGGGGTTGTTCCAGACGCGCACCCTTATGTAGTTTACGCCGTTTTCTCTTAGCGTCTTAAAGATGTCCTGGGGGGTGCCGTCCCTGTCGCGGTAGATTACTCCGCTTTCTTCCTGGGCAAGTACTGTGGAAATGTCCACACCGCGGATGAAGGTGTCGGGAAGTCCGTTTACCTTTTTTACAAAGATTCCTGGGTTTTCAGGAATTGTTGTTGTGACGTGGGCCTTTTTTTCGCATCCGGTGAATGCGGCTAGGCATGCAAGTGAAAATAGTATCTTGTTCATGATTAGATTATAAGGCCTAATTTAAAATTTGTAAACGTGAAAATGACACGAGTTGACGTTTTTTTTTTTTTAGCGGTGGGGATTGGGCCGTGGTTCGACAAGCTCACCAACCATGGTTCGACAGGTTCACCAACCGTGGTTCGACAGGCTCACCAACCGTGGTTCGACTGAGCTCACCAACCGGATTATGGTGGCATTTTGGAATCTCTAAACTTAGATGCTGAAACAAGTTCGGCATGACACTTCTTTATGTTAATGGCATTGGGATTTTTGTTAGTTTTGGGAGAGGGCTTTTCTGATTGCGTTTAGGACTTTCTTTTTGTTGGCGCTCCAGAGGGGGGCTACCAGGTCTTTTTTTGCGCCGTCGCCTGTTAGCCTGTGGATTACGGTTTGCGGCGGGATTAGGGGAATGAGTTCTTTTAGCATGGAGCAGTATTCTTCAAGGCTGGGGAGTTTTACGATAGAGGAGTCTTTTTGGTAGAGCTCGTAAAGCCTTGTTCCTTTTAGCACGTGAAGCAGCTGGATTTTGATTCCGTCCGGGACGGGCTTTTGTTCTGCAAGGTAGCGGATGGTGTTTTTTGCGTCTTCTATGCCTTCTCCGGGCAGGCAGACTATTGTGTGGACTATTACTTTTAGGCCTGCTTTTTTTAGCGTGTCGTAGGCTTCTTGGAATACGGCAAGGTCGTAGCCACGGTTTATGAAGCGGGCTGTGTCTTCGCGGATGGTTTGGAGGCCAAGTTCAACCCAGACTGGCTTTGTTTGGTTTAGCTCTTTTAGAAGGGAGATGATTGACTCTTGCAGGCAGTCGGGGCGGGTTGCTATGCTTAGCGCGACGACCTGGGGGTGCTTGATGGCAGCGGTAAAAATGGGGCGGAGTTTTTGCGCGGGTGCGTAGGTGTTTGTGAATGACTGGAAGTAGGCTATGTAGCGGCGGTCTTCTTCTTTTATTGAAGGCGGGAATTTTTTGCTTACCATGACTTTTGCCCTTTGAATCTGGGCGTCTATGTCGCTTCCGCTTTGGGCAAAGTCTCCGCTTCCTCCCTGTGAGCAGAAGATGCAGCCACCGATTCCGCATTTGCCGTCGCGGTTGGGGCAGGTGCAGCCTGTGCTTAGGGAAAGTTTGTAGACTTTTGTGCCGAAGGTTTCTTTTAGGTAGCTGTTGAGTGTGCGGTATGTCATCTTTTAGTCTGGCCAGTTATTTGTATCTTGGCAGGTTGAGCTTTGGGTTTTATAGAGATTATCGGGTCAAGCCCGATAATGACCGTGTTCTTCCTTAAAATTTGGCCTTGGATTTATTATACTGCGTTATAATTGATTTGTCATTAGCATTTTTTGCACCCCCAAGCCTAGCCCCGATTGGAGGGGGCCGGAGGCGTCTGCGTTAGCAGACCGCGCGCCGTAAGGCGGGCAAGCCCCGGAAAGCGGGTAAAAAATGCAGCTGACTGGACACGGAGTGCCAGGCACAGTTTGACCAAGGCGTGTGCTCCAGATTAAAAGAAAAACTTTGGTTAAGATTTAGTCTTCCTTTTTGCGGTCAAAGTAACCGGTGGCTTCCAGGTAGGTGCGGCGGGAACAGACCAGGCTGATGAGTTCCTGATACATGTTGTAGTCAACTTCAAGCGCGATGGGGAAGATGAAGAATTCGGTTTCGTCGCAGTAGCGCTCGATGAAGGCGTCGCTTGTTACAAAGCCCAGGCTTATCATGTTGCTGATTCGGTCTGCGCACTTTAGGATTTTGGCGTTTTGGCTGCCGTTTTCTATTATGTTGCGCAGGTAGTCCGGTTTTAGCTGGCCCACTTGTTTTGTTACTTCGAGGACCAGCTTTAGGACTTCAGGGCCGTCTTCGTCTGCGTTGAGGATTAAATTCTGGTCAAAGCCGGGGATGTCTTCCACAACGTCGTGGATGCATGCGGCCTTGAGCAGAATTTTGTCTATGTAGCCGTAGTCAATGAGGATGCCCATTGTGTCCATCTGGTGGCGGAACATGTTGCCACCGGAAAAACGGGCCTTTCCTATAAGGGCAGTTGCAAGCTGCATGTAAGGGGCAAGGGAAATGCCCTTGAGCTTGAGCATATGATCCTGGTCCATCTGCGAAGGCTTTTCTACAGCCATATCATATTTCTTGCCCATATTTCCTCCTGATTCTAGCCAGCCTACAGGCTTTTTACGTAGGATTCGAGCTTTTCGATGCGGCGCTTTGTTTCTTCAAGCTTGTCTTTTTCTGCCTGAACAACTTCTGCCGGTGCGTGCTGGGCGAATTTTCCGCCAAGCTTTGCCTCGCTTTTTTGGGCGGTGGCCTTTTCCGTCTCGATTTCCTTGTTGAAGTGAGCCATAAGCTGCTCCTTGTTGACGCTTTCGTCTACAAGAAGGAATGCCTCGAAGCCTTTTCCTACGGTTCCGATGGCCTTCTCTGGTTTATCGGCAACAAATTCCGTCTTTTTGACACCCGCAAGGAGTTCAATCATGTCTGTTTTTTCTTTGATTACTTCTGCGGCGCTGCCATTTTCTATCTGGATTGCAACGTGGAGCTTTAGTGCCGGGTCAAGTCCACATTCTACGCGGAGGGCACGGATTGCGCGGATGAGTTCCTTTAGGGCTTCGAAGCGGCCTGTTATGGTCTCGTTTTCGCGCT
>Ga0310695_10005334_pt1 | contig 22542 bp, 18 predicted proteins | sample RumenRJG_04DNA_FD_203882 | JGI IMG/M metagenome (GOLD analysis project Ga0310695, IMG submission 203882) | Bovine rumen microbial communities from Lethbridge, Alberta, Canada - RJG_04 (v2) (version 2) | ecosystem: Host-associated > Mammals > Digestive system > Stomach > Rumen | place: Canada...
CCTGGACAAATCATAGAAGGCCAGAGAGTTCTTTGCCTTCATCCCTTTGACAGAATAATAGCTGACCACAAGCATGGTCCCGTCAGGAGACAGGGCCGCCGCAAGAGGATAGCCTGTCACATCCACTGTGGACTTCATCTCTGCGATGAGTTTCCCCTCTCTGTCGTAAACCTGAATATAATTGCTGTCCTCCCCCTCAAGGATCACTTGCACCATGCCCTGTCTGGAGATACTGGCCTGAATCAGCGGAAATCCCAGTGTCAGGGAGCTGACTTCTCCATATTCATCAAAAACAGTCAGGATGTTGCCGCCCCGGTCCCCCATGGCGGCATAAGAATCAGATTTCACAATAAAAGGGTGAGAGTAGGATACAGGGGTATTCCACTCTGAAACCCCGTACTTTTTCTGATATTCTATACCGTCACTGCTATACTTCAGGAAACCATCTTTAAAGGGTTCGTACTTAACGTCTCCTCTCTCCTCGGTGTCCTGCTCATTCCGGTAGACATAATCATACAGACGGCTGTTGTTGCTTATATACAAGCCCACAATAAGCGCCAGCACGGCCAGCACAGCCGCGATAATCTGCGCCCTTCTCCTCCGGATCCTTTTTTTCTGGATCCTCATCAGCTCTTCTCTTTTATTGGTAAATAATTCGTAATTATAAATCCGTTTTGCCACCAGAATTCCCCCGGTAATCACAAACAATCAATTTGGCTGCGGACAGCTTAAGTATATAAGTTCGCCCCCGATGGGGTTATTGTGCAAAAAATGGCTTCCACAGGTCATATCGATGAGGAAGCCATCTTTGATTATACTAAGGCTGATATCTAAGCGTTGTTCTTTTCAAACTCCCGCATAAAGGCGACCAGCTTCTCCACACCCTCAATCGGCATGGCATTATAGATAGAAGCTCTCATACCCCCGACACTTCTGTGCCCTTTCAGATTTACAAAACCTGCTGCCGTTGCTTCCGCCACAAATTTCGCATCAAGATCCTTGTCCCCGGTCACAAAGGGAACATTCATGAGAGACCGGTCTTCCTTGACCACTGTTCCTTTAAAAAGGCGGCTTTCATCGAGGAAATCATAAAGCAGGGCGGCTTTCTTCTCATTCTTCTCTTTTATGGCCTCAAGTCCGCCCTGGTTCTTTAACCATTTAAACACCTTGCCGCAGATATAGATTCCGTAGCAGGGCGGTGTGTTATAGAGAGAGTCCTTGTCCGCCTGGGTCTTGTACTTAAGCATGGTGGGCGTCCCCTCAAGGACATCATCGGTGATCAGGTCCTCGCGAATAATCACAATCACAACGCCGGCCGGACCCACATTTTTCTGAACTCCGCCATAGATCACGCCGTATTTCTCAACATCCACCGGCTCAGACAGGAAACAGGATGAAACGTCCGCCACCAGAGTCTTGCCCTTTGTGTTGGGCAGGGTCTTAAACTTTGTTCCATAAATGGTATTGTTCTCACAGATATAAACATAGTCCGCATCATCGTCAATCGGAAGATCGGAGCAGTCCGGAATATAGGAAAATGTCTTGTCCTCAGAGGAGGCAATCTTCACTGCTTTTCCATATTTGGAAGCCTCCTGCCAGGCCTTCTTTGCCCACTGTCCGGTAACGATATAATCTGCCACACCATTTTTCATCAGATTCATGGGAATCGCAGAAAACTGCTGGGAGGCTCCTCCCTGAAGGAACAGCACTTTATAGTTGTCGGGAATGTTCATGAGTTCCCTAAGATCCTTCTCTGCATCCTTAATGATATCGTCGAAGACCTTGGACCGGTGGCTCATCTCCATCACTGACATGCCGCATCCCTTATAGTCCAGCATCTCATCTGCCGCTTCTCTTAATACTTCTTCCGGGAGTACCGCCGGACCAGCCGAGAAATTATATACTCTTCCCATTGAATTATCCTCCTTATAATACGTCAGTAGAAAAACTGGTATGTATTATAACCCTGAACGGTTTATTTTGCAATTATATTTTAAATTCCTGCCCGCGGTCTGTCTTATTTCCTGAACAGGTCTGTACTGAAATATCTCTCCATACGGTCAGGAAGAATGGTGGCCACCACCTTGTCCTTCCCATATTTCTCCGCCATCTGCATAGCCGCCCAGACATTTGCTCCTGAGGAAGTGCCGCAGAGAAGTCCCATCTCAGCAGCCAGTCTTCTGGTGGTATCCATAGCGTCGTCGTCAGTCACAGTGACTACTTCATCGATCAGAGAAGTGTCAAGGACCTCCGGAACAAATCCGTCGCCGATTCCCTGGATCTGATGGAGTCCCGGCTCATCTCCCAGCAGGGCTGAAACATTCTTCGGCTCCACAGCGGTTATGATGATGTCCGGGTTCTTCTCTTTCAGAAACTTGCTGATTCCCTGGAGCGTTCCGCCGCTGCCAAGCCCGGAAACAAACACATCTACCTTGCCGTCCAGCTGTCTGTAAATTTCAGGCCCTGTGGTCAGATAGTGAATTTCAGGATTGTGAGGATTTTCAAACTGTTGAGGAATAAAGTACTCGTCGGACTGGGAGGCAATGCGGTTTGCCTCTTGGACACATCCATCCAGGCTGAGGTCGGCCGGTGTAAGGACAAGCTCTGCTCCAAGGGCACGGATAATCTTGCGTCGTTCTTCACTCATATTTTCAGGCATAACAATGATAACCCGGTAGCCCATGCGCACACCACAGAGGGCCAGACCGATGCCTGTATTACCGGAAGTAGGCTCAACGATCGTCATCCCCTTCTTCAACTTTCCTTCCTTCTCTGCCGCCTCAAGCATATTTTTCGCAACTCGGTCTTTAATGCTTCCTCCAAGATTTAAAAATTCGGCCTTGGCAAATATTTTGCAGCCGGTTCCTTTCTCCAGACTAACTATGGGAGTTTCGCCGATCATATCCAAAACATTTTCCACTATCATAAATAATCTCCTTTTCTATATCCACAATTCTGTCCAGTCATTCAGGCCACATATAAGAGCCGGTCCGACAACACATATTAAATGAAAGTATATCACATTTTCTTCAGTGTGAAAATGTTTGATTCCACCTCTTTTTTTGCTCTTTTCCGTGTCTCTTTATGCCCTCTGTCTCAACGCCATCACTTTTAATGGATAACAGGATGGGTCTTTCTGACTGAACAGAACACTGACACTTATTGACAGGCCTGTCCGGACTTAGGTAAAATGGGAGACGAAAACCGTACACAAAATAATTTACTGGCCCTGTAACACAAAAGCAGCCGTGACGGAGGTGCTCATCATGAAAATCTGGTGCAGAATCATTTCAAATAACCATCTTCTAAAGGACCTGGTCGTGGAGAATTATGATCTGTCCATGTCCAGAACAGCCAAGGTCTACGACTGTCTTGAGCGGGCATGTTATGAACTGGATCTGGAAAAGCCACTGTGGCTGGACCAGAACAAACGAGAATTTATCAGACATTCCCGGACCCGGTTTGGCCAGGATAACTTTATTGAAACCATCCCCTTTGACTACCTGGACTTCCGGGTAATTGAGGAGGATTACTGAGGGCGGCCGCCTGTACCGGCAATTACTTAATCAGATCATAATTAAAATATAAAAAGAAGCCGTCCCAGGCAGGGATACTATACCCCTATTTTGGGGGAAAAATCTGAGTTTCTACTATATATAGTATATGCAGCTGCTGCACACCTTTATATCGTTTGCCTGCGAGAACATATACTGATTTCAGACTTCAGACAATGATGAAGCAGCATCACATTCAGGAGGAGGAAGAATTATGAAAAGAATCATATTGACCGGCGGAGGTACCGCCGGCCATGTCACACCCAATATAGCACTGATTCCGGCTTTGAAGAAAGCCGGCTATGACATTCATTACATCGGTTCCAAAAACGGCATCGAGCGCAGACTGATCCAGGATTTGGATATCCCCTACCATCCTATTTCATCAGGCAAACTCCGCCGTTACTTTGACCTCAAGAATTTCACTGACCCCTTCCGGGTTATGAGGGGATATTTCCAGGCATCCCGCCTGATTCGGAAACTGAAACCGGATATTCTTTTCTCCAAAGGAGGTTTTGTCTCCGTTCCGGTGGTCATTGCAGCCAACCGAAAAAAGGTTCCTGTTATCATTCACGAATCAGACATCACACCGGGCCTGGCAAACAAACTCTCCTTTGGCTCCGCCAGGAAGGTCTGCTGTAATTTCCCTGAGACTGTCAGATACCTGCCCGAGGGTAAAGCAGTACTTACCGGATCGCCGATCCGGACGGAGCTCTTTTCAGGAACCAGGGAAAAAGGCCTTGCTCTCTGCGGTTTCCGGCCGGATAAGCCGGTCCTGCTGGTCATGGGGGGGAGTCTCGGCTCCGTAGCGATCAACAATGCTGTCAGAGCCAGTCTGGACAGCCTGGCTGATGAATTCCAGATTATTCATCTTTGCGGAAAAGGCCATCTGGACCCGAACCTGGATACCAGGGAAGGCTACTGTCAATTTGAATATATCAGCAAGGAGCTTCCAGATCTTTTCGCGGCCGCAGATCTCTTTATCTCCAGGGCAGGCGCCAACACCATCTGTGAGATCCTCGCCCTCAAAAAACCAAATATTCTGATTCCTCTTACCGCTGCCGCAAGCCGGGGAGACCAGCTGTTAAATGCTGCCTCCTTTGAGAAATCCGGCTACTCCTATGTTCTCCAGGAAGAGAACGTAACCAGGGACAGTCTCCTGGAGGCTGTCCACCATGTCTTCCAAAACAAAGACAACTATATCACAGCTCTTTGCAAAGGGGCCGAAAACAGTGCTGTGGACCTGATCATGCAGCTGATCAACAGCTATTCCAGGAACAAAAACTGACCGGTTCACACCAGCTTCATGGTCAGCTTCAGGTTGTTTCCCTGAGTGATCAGGCTTCCCATACTCCCGCTGATGATGGGCATCATGGGTGGATGATGGCCCAGGTCGGCATCCATCACAATGGGCACGCCATAACTGCCCAGAATATCAGTCACTGCCCGATACTGGTCGAGACCCATGATTTCCTCTCCATAGAGATAGGGTCTTCCAATGAGAAAGCCCCTGGCTGTCCTGAACCAGCCTGCCTGGTCCAGCTGCCAGAGGGCTCTCCTTATGGAGAGAACATCCAGATCACATGCCTCCAGGAACCAGATCAGTCCGTCCTTTTCATATCGTTTTGCAAACTTCTCCACCTGATCAAAGGTCGTCCCGCAAAGGTTGGCCAGGCTGTCCAGACAGCCTCCCACCAGGCGGCCCTCCATACGGACATCACCGTCCTCCCTGCCCTTGTGCCAGGTCCTCAATTTAAAGGGCTCTGTGATGGTGTAGGGTTCAAGAGGATGATCCTCATCTTTTTTTCCTTCCATCTCCCAGCCATCATAATTGCCCACCTGCAGTATCTTTCCCTGCAGCAGATCCAGGGCGTCCTTGATGGCAGAATGCCATGGCTCCATGCCAAAAGTGGGCCCGCAGGGTCCATAGATGGCTGCGGCATCACAGATTGTGGTCAGAGTAAAAACCAGATTCGTATTATCTGAATAGCCCATGAACCATTTTGCCGGAGCATTGGCCAGGTTCTCAAAGGAAATATGGGGCAGAATCTCACACATGAGCTCTCCTCCGCCGCAGGAGATCAGGACGTCAGTGTCACCGCTGCAATACCATTCCTCAAACTCCGCTGCACATTTTTCCGGCGTATTGCTGATTCCCAATCCATTTGATGCATAGACATTGGGCCCCAGCTTTACGGTAAAGCCTTTCTTTTTCAACACTTCCAACGCGTGTCCAAAGGCGGTTCGATAGGGCTCGATTACACAGCCAAAGGATGGCGCCACAAACCCGATGTTTCCCTGGTCCTTTAAAAAATCCGCATATTTCATTCTTTTTCTCCCTTCTCAACCGGCAAACATACAGTGTTTTGCCCGAACATTTCAATTATGACAGATTATTTTGTGCTTCAGGCAAAAAAGATCTGAACTTTTCTGCAATTATTACCTATTGTTTAATATTTTATCCGCGTAAAGAAATTTCCGTTTGTCAATACTGTTTTTTCGACAAATTTATACTATATTTTATGTGAAAAATCCCTAGTTTATTACAAATTAATTATGACAATTTCCTTAATTATTACAGAACTGTTAACATTGCCTTGACTTAACCTGTCTTCTAGGTTAATATGTTTTATGTGCAATCCCGAAACTAAATTATTTAGACAAGGAGAACAACTTTGAAAGAATCAAAATCAATTAAAACTGCAAAACATTTACTAGTAAGATTGACTTTATTTATGATGATATTTACCTCAGCGTTTGTCTACAGCAGATCTGCGGATGCAGCAGGTCTGGTCAACAGAAAGCATAAAACGAAAGTAGACAGGCAGTTAACCTTGAAGGAGCGCCGTGAAAAGAACCTTAGAAGGTTCTATGCCGTTTGCACAAACATCGGAAAGATTATGGCTGCTAAGCATTTTACATACAGCAACGGCGGTGTTTCCAAGTCTTTCAAGGCAGCACTTAAAAATGGCAGAAGGCACTGTAATTGTGCCCGCTATGTAAACTGGTGTCTCCAGGAATATGGGGCCATCTCCCAGGGAAAGACTTTCTATGCCTCTGAGGGCGGCGGAATCCATAAAGGATTCTCAAGCTGGGGCAATAAAGTAAAGATTATCCGTGTATATAAAAGCCCGGCGGGCGCTCACTTAAAAGAGGGCGATGTATGTTTCTGGGACGGCGTTCCTCACCTCTGCATTTATGCCGGAAAAAATGCCAAGGGCAAAAACATGTGGTTCGACGGTGGAAAAGTAGCAACGAGAAGTAATTCTGAGGGAAGCCCTTACAAGAAGTACGGCCGTCGTCACCTGGGCTATCTTGATCATCGTACTGTATCTTACATCGTCCGCATTAAGGACCTTCAGTAAGGAATCAGACAGGCCCGAAAAACTTATATATTATTTTAACAGATAGACTTTCCGACGGAAAGAGGCTCCGGTCCCTTTTCTTCGGAAAGTCTTTTTCAATTTCCCCCTGTTCACAAGGCCTGGTAATGCATATAATAGACATTATGAACGGAATAAATAAAAGCTATGAAAACTACATCCTGTGGCAGCCGGTCGAAAAGGGCATCCGGATTGTCAGAGTTTACGGGAAAGACCCCTGCCTTTTTCTGCCGGAATACATCGGAGACAGTCCTGTCACTGAGATTGGCCCTTACTGTTTTTCTGCCTCTCTGCCGAGGACTGCCGGCCAGCTCTATTACAGTCGGCCTTCCTCCTCCAAATGCAGAAACGTTGAAGCCGGAGAAAGACTCACCGGCTCCCTGGAGAGCATGGAAGCCCTGCACCAGTCCCTCTGCGGCAATACCATAGAGGCAGTCAGGCTGCCATCCACGGTCACCACCCTCCACAACGGAGCCTTCTATAACTGCAGAACGATGCAAAGCTTGTCTGTCGGGCCGGCCATCCGGGGAATCGGCAGTGATTGTTTTACCAACAGCCGTCGTTTTAACCGGCTTAGACTCCGGACAGAGCCCACTGCCGCCCACGGTCTGAAGCTCCTGTTGGAACGGCTCGCCCAGGATCTGACCGTAACTTTTGAAGGCGAAGACCATTCACAGATCTGCTCTCTTTATTTTCCTGAGTACTATGAATGGCTTGATGAGATTTCCCCGGCTCATCTTTTCAGCCGCACCATCAACGGAGCAGGCTTTCGCATGAGAAAATGCTTTCAGGACTCCCGCCTGGATTTTGACAAATATGACCTCTGTTTCGAATCAGCCCTGAGGGAGGAATCGGCTGAAACCATCTGCCGCATCTGTCTTTGCAGACTTTTAAGCCCCCTGCATCTGAAGGAGCATAGCCGGGTCTCCTATGAAGATGCCCTGAGAGACAGACTGACCGCGGCCCTGTCCCTTTCCATAGAAAAGAAAAACTCTGCTGCCCTTACCTGGATACTGCAGACTTTTATGCCGGACAGAAAAGTACTTGGACAGGCCCGGCGCCTGTGTCTGGACAAAGACTGGAGCGAGGGAGCTTCCCTGCTCATGGAGCAGAGTGCGGCGGCAAACGCTTCAAAACGTTTTGAATTTGATTGACAAGCATCAGACGTCCACCAAACCAGACTTTGGTCAGAAAGGAGGAGAAGGCCTATGGCTTCTCTGCAGAAACAATATGCCTGGGAGGAATCCATGGCCTTAAAAATCCTTACTTTACTGGAGGATCAGCTGTACATGGACTTCCGTTATCTGGACAGTTCCATGGCCGCCCTGGAACCGATGTGCCGAAGGGAGCTCGACGTCATGGCCACTGACGGGATTCATCTCTTTTATTCCCCGGATCAGCTGCTCAGAGTCTTTCCCTCCAATCCCATCTTTTTGAACAGGTCCTGCCTCCACCTGATCTTCCATTGTCTCTTCCGCCACCTCTTTTTCCGGGGCAAGAAAAATCCACAGCTCTGGAATCTGGCTTGTGACATCACAGTGGAGTGGATCATCGACTCCTTTGATCAGGCATCCGTACGACGCCCGCTCTCTGGAATCCGGACAAACCTCTACGCCCATTTTGCCGAGGAGAGTATACCTGTCACTGCAGCTTCCGTCTATCACTATCTGGCGTCTTCTATGGATCCGGCCCTTCTCCTGTCCTGGCAAAAAGAATTCTATGTGGATGACCACCGTTACTGGCCCGGTGATCCGACCGGCTCTCCCTCCGCTGCCAGGGCCGGCAGAAAATGGGAGGAAATCGGAAGAAAGGCATCCCAGGACATGGATCTTCGGGGAGAGGATCCTGACCAGGCAGTAAAGTCTCTGAAAACCCAGATCACCGTCGGAAAGTCCAGAAGAAGCTACCAGGATTTTCTGCGAAAATTTACTATTTTAAAAGAAGAACTGCACATTGACGAAGATGCCTTCGACCTGTCTTTTTATACTTATGGGCTTTCTCTATATGGCAACATGCCCCTGATAGAACCCCTGGAAAGCCGGGAGATTACTAAAATCAGGGACTTTGCCATCGTCGTTGACACCAGCTATTCCACCAGCGGCGGTCTTGTGAAGAGCTTTCTGACAAAAACCTTTGCTCTCCTGAAGAGCAGGGACAGCTTTTTTTCCGAAAGCCGGATTCATATAATCCAATGTGATAACGCAGTGCGGGCAGACCATCTGATTCGCCGCCCGTCAGACCTTGATGTTCTTCTGAAAGATTTTGAACTGGTCGGAGGCGGCGGAACTGATTTCCGCCCGGCCTTTTCCTATATTGACCAGCTGATTGAGGAGGGGCAGATTTCATCACTTAAAGGAGTCCTGTATTTTACCGACGGCAAGGGTATTTACCCCAAACGCCCTCCGGCATATGCAGCCGCCTTCATTTTTGTGGGCAGAGACCCGGAAAGGCCCCCTGTCCCGGCCTGGGCTATGAAACTTGAACTGGAAGAAGAGGATTTATTATGAATATAAGAGATGCAAAAAAAGATATTATAAACACAGTCAAGGCCTATCTTGCCAAGGACAACCTGGGCCAGTACCTGATTCCCAGACTGCGTCAGCGTCCCATCCTGCTTATGGGTCCTCCGGGTATCGGTAAAACACAGATCATGGAGCAGGCTGCCAGAGAATGCCAGATTGGGCTGGTTTCCTATACGATTACCCATCACACCCGCCAGAGTGCCGTCGGACTTCCTTTTATCAGAGAGAAAAAATTTGAGGGAACCTCCTTTCAGGTGACTGAGTACACCATGAGTGAGATCATTTGCAGCATCTACCAGTATATGGAAAATACAGGCCGCAAGGAAGGTATCCTTTTTATCGATGAGATCAACTGTGTCTCAGAAACCCTGGCCCCTACCATGCTCCAGTTCCTGCAGTACAAGACCTTCGGAAACCAGGCAGTCCCGGAGGGCTGGATTATTGTGACGGCCGGGAATCCCCCTGAGTATAACCGCAGTGTCCATGATTTTGACTATGTCACCCTGGACAGAGTCCGCCGCATGGATATCGAGGCGGACCTGGACGCCTTCAAAAGCTATGCCAGAGAGGCTCGCCTCCATCCCTTTATTCTCAGCTATCTTGAACTTCGTCCTCAGAATTTTTACAGGACAGAGACTGACGTGGACGGCATCCAGTTCGTCACTGCCAGAGGCTGGGAAGACCTGTCTACGTTAATCACAACCTATGAAGGCCTCTCCCTGCCTGTAGACCGGTCTCTGATCCGCCAGTTCCTCCAGCATGACGACATTGCTTTGGATGTGGCCGCCTACTACGATCTTTATAAAAAATACCAGAAAGAATATGACATCAGCCTCATCCTGGAAGGCCGGGCCCCTGTTGATATCTATCAGCGCCTTTTCTCAGCCTCTTTCGATGAAAAACTCAGCTGTGTCGAACTCCTGGTGAGCGGGCTGGGCAATTATGCCGGAGAGACGATGATCCAGGAACAGATCACTGAGGAAGCTTTCCATTTTCTGAAAGACTACCGTGCCAAACTTGGAGACGCCTTCTCCAGCAGGGACAGCCAGGCTCAGCCCCAGACCCTCTATCCGGCTCTGCTGGCATCCCGCCGGGAAGCACTGAAAAACCTGGAGAAGACCGGTCTTGTTACCGCCGAAGAAAAAACGATAAAAGCACGACTGTTCTCCCTCCTGTCCCAGTGGACACCGGACCGGCTTAGCTCCGAGGAGACTGCCTTTACCCAGGTTAAAGAACATTTTGCAGACCAGAAAAAGGCTTTGGATGAGACTGCCGCCAGAACCTCTCTGGCCCTTGACCGCGCCTTCCTTTTCATGGAGGAAGCTTTTGGAGAAGGGCAGGAAATGGTCATCTTTGTCACTGAATTGACTTTGGATCCCCGCCTGTCCGGTTTCATCAGCACCTATGGCTGCGACAAATATTTCAATTATAACAAACGCCTCCTGATTGGAAGCAGGAGAGCGGAAATTCTCAGCGAATTAAACCGGGATAAAATCTATGAAAACGTTCTGGAATATGATTTTTAATATTTCCTGTTAATCAAAAAAAGTGCCGTTCACCTAGTGAACGGCACCAAATTTTTTAAACGGAAAAATTCTGATCCAGATCTTTCCCTCCAGTCTGTCCCTGGCAATCGGGCCAATATCCCTGCTGTCCGTGCTGTTATTACGATTATCACCCATGCAGAAATACTCATCTTCCCCCAGAGTGACAGGCATCTCTATCAGCCCAGGATACTCGATGGGCTCTTTTCCAAAGGTGTCAGAAGCCAGTTCTTCTCCATCAATCCACACCTTTCCGTCAATGATATCCACTGTTTCGCCGGGAAGGCCGATCACCCTCTTAATGTAGAAATCATCCTCCACCGGGAAGACAACGATATCATACCTTTTCGGATCTGAAAATCGGTAACTGATCTTGTCAAGAATCAGATTATCCCCGTCATAGAGGGTTGTTTCCATGGATCCTCCATCCACAACGGTCCTCTGACCCACATAATGAATCAGCAGATAGACGCACAGGAGCATCACAATAAAATACAATATCGTTTTGACCCATTCTTTATCAAACATAACGATTAACTCCAATATTTCCAGGCGTGCTCCCATGTATCCCCGGGAACGCTTTCTGTACAGGAAGTGCAGAACATTTTCCTATACAATAACAATGTCCGACATAACGCAGTGTTCCTGCGTCCATGTCGGATTCCAAAGACTCTTCTCCTGCCCTTTTGTTGTGCCTTCAAGGCTGGCTCAGAGGAGAAGGGTAAAATATTTAAGAACAAAATGCATCACTACAATCAATGCAACCAGAAGAAGAGAATAGATCGTTGCCCTTCTCCAGTTCTTTTGTTCAATTTCCTTCACAATAAAAAACAAAGCAAAAACCAGTACGGCAAATATAATCACCGTAACAACGCCAGTAAATCCCATCTCTTTGTTCCTTTCTTTCTATAATTACCTGAATTACCTGCGGTCGGTATGCTCATTATAGCACAAAAAAACAGGAATGGAACAAAGATCATTAATTTTCAATGGTTTCCAGGAAAAATCCAGGCTGTCCGCTGTACCTGGCAGCGTCCACTGCCCCTCTCAGGAAAGCGGCCGCCGGACTCTCCTCCAGCCTCGGGACACCGCTGTGTCTGCCGCAGGCGGCTGCCGACCCGGCTTCCCTGGCTGCCTGCCGTTCATTGAGAAGATCGATGAAGTCCTGCGCAGTCTCTGCCGTGATCTCGCCAAGTTCTTCTGTATCATAGAGGGAGGGATCGTAATTGGAGCGGATAAAGTTCCTCAGGAAAAGCAGGAAGCCTCCGTTGTAGCACTCTTTCGCGTAGAAGAGAATACTATCTACATCCACCTTCTTCAGTGCATCATAGAGCATCAGATAATTGCCGTCATCGATCCGAAGAATCTTCAAAGTCCGCTCGAGGGTGACAATATCATTTTCGAAAAGAGAGATGTAACCGTATAAATACATGAGCTGCCTGAAACTATTGACAAAAAGATTGGGCAGGGTGGTAACATAGAACTCCTCATAGGCAATCTTGGTTCTGAAAAGGCCTTCCTCCAGCAGCCTGCGGACAGAGATCTCCCGGAATGGTGCCGGAATCTGGTTCTTATTCACATAGACTGTCTTCTCCGGCTTCCTCTCCCTCTCCTTATCTCTGTTAAGGTAGGAGATATCTTCCAGCAGATATCCCAGGGTCAGACGGCAGGCGTGATATTCTGAGTAGGCATTCATATACAGGAACAGATCCTCATGTTCTGTTACCGGGAAAGGACAAGTCAGGAAATCATACAGATGGGTAAATTCATGAATCACAATAAACAGCACAAAATCGGGGCGGTAAAGGTGCGCCCTCTTGGTCATATGCAGGATTACCCGCCCCTGCAGCAGCTCAATCAGATCAAAAAACGCCTCCACGTTATCCGGAGCGTCATAAGCTACTTCCTCTATCATGACCGGGCTGTCGAGCCCATAGGTCTCTTTGTACTTCATCCACAACGCATTTGCCTGTTCCAGATTCATAGCCTGTTTCCTTTCCTGTCCTGTCCTGTCTGAAGCTGTCCGGATCCCCGGGCGGCCGAAGACCGCCCATTTTTATTATTTTACCATTTCGCAGGAAACTATTTTTTGAAAATGCAAACCCTTAGTTCGTAATATTAGTTACTCTGATTGGGGATCAGATATTTTTTCAGCTCTTTGTACAGGCTCCAGGAATCAATTGGTTTAACCATATGCACATTGATACCCGCCTCCTCACTGAGCCGGATATCCTCTGCTGTGGCGTTGGATGACATGGCAATGATCGGCACCCTGGATGCTCTGGCTGAAGCGCCGGCTCTGATCCTTTTTGCCACTTCAAGTCCATTGAGATCCGGCATACGGATGTCCAGAAGAATCACATCATAATCTCCATATTCTTCATAAATCCGCAGGCCTTCTAACCCTCCTGCGGCGCCAATCACCCGGAAGCCCACATTCTGAAGGAGACGGATACCCACTTCCAGATTGATACTATCATCGTCGATAATCAAAGCCTTCTTTCCTGAAAAATCAGGAATCTCTTTCTCCTTGCCGCGCCGGACCTCCAGCCTCTCTTCACCGAAAGCCGGAATTCCCACGCGGGTTCTTACAGTAAATGTAATCTGACCGTCCTCACTTCTCTCACATTTGACAGAACCGCCCAGGGCCATAAGGTAACGCTTCATCACAACGATTCCCAGATCAATCTCGTCCCGGCTTCTGTGAATCTCGCCCGGCAGCTTATCGTATCTGCGCAGCATTCTCTCTATCTGCTTTTGTTTAATTCCGAAATGATTCACCTTGAAAAGGACCAGGACATCAAAGGAATCTTCTTTTTGTTCTTCTTCTTTGACAACGATCTGCAGCCTGTCACCCTTTCTCATATTATGAACCAGGAACCTGGTCAGTCTGAGCAGCGCCCCATAATAAAGCTGCTCATCCACCAGCACTTCCTTTTGCACAAGGTCATCGGTATCCACAGATAAAGTGATCCCCTTAAGGCCAAGGCGGGGGCTGATGTCATCCTCCAGATTGGCCAGTATTTCAAATAAGGAGACCATATCTTTCGTCTTGTTCCCGTCTTCCCGCATCAGGTTTCCAATCTCCAGTACGTCATCGAGGATATCCATAATTACGCTTTCAGACATGAGGAGCTTCCCGTAAAAATCTCCCAGCTGATCCGAGTCATCTCCCACTGAATCCATATATATTTCTGTCAGTCCCAAAATGGAGTGCATCTGGGTCCTGATATCCCTTCCAAGAAGGGTCATCAGGCGGTGAGATGCCGCCATCCTTTCTGATAAGGACATCTCCTCCCCTGCGCCTTTATTTACCATCTCTCCAGAGTCACTTTCCAAGCCGGAACCAGCAGCCTCTTTGTACTGATCTGCCGAAAAAGCAGTCTCTTTTGCCATCAATAATACCCCCGTAAATCTCTAAGTCGTGTTAGTATATATAATTCCATGCCGTTTATTTCTACTTTTCGCATGATTGTATCAATGATATTTTAACATACATACACCTTCTAATAGTAGCAAAATTTTTAAAAATATTATATAATAAATCCAGCAAAATATCTCAAATTTCTAACACATAATCGTTATAGAAAGGTAGTGAAACTAATGCACGCTGGACTGAAAAAACTGAAAAGTCAAGGGTACGATGTAAACCAGGCGCTCCAGCGCCTGCTCAACGATGAAGTTTTCTACCTGGCACTTCTGAAAAAATTTTCCAGAGACATCAATATCTCTGCGTTTAAGAAAGCTATGTCTGAAAAGGATTATACAGCTGCTTTTGAAGCCGCCCACAAACTAAAAGGGTCGGCCGCCACTCTAGGATTGACGCCGGTGGAATTATCGCTCTCAAAGGTTCTTGAGGATCTTCGGGCAGACCCAGCGGCCGCCTCTGTGCAGATTCACTATATTCAGGCACAGGCCGACATCGACCACTGTCTTCAACTGCTGCTGGAAACCATAGATGTATAAGCATTTTTATGTGATGAGGGAGGTATAGTTATGCCCTATGATTATCATCAGAAAAAAAGAAATCAGGAGATTCATCATCCCAGCTGTGTTGTCGGAATCGGCGCCTCTGCCGGCGGTCTGGAGGCACTTCAGCAATTTCTGACTTTTCTGCCGGGCAATACGGGAATGGCCTTTGTCATCATTCAGCACCTGGCTCCCAACCATAAGAGCATGCTGGTGGACATACTGGGCAAATACACGATCATGCCGATCAGCCAGGCAGTGGACGGCATGATTGTCGAGAGGAACCACATCTATATGATTCCTCCCAAATATAATCTGGAGATTGACAGAGATACCCTGTATTTGAAGGAATATGATTACACAAAAATCAATCATCCGGTGGATATATTTTTCCGGTCCCTGGCCGAATCTTACGAAAACAGGGCGGTGGCAGTGATTCTTTCCGGGACAGGTTCTGACGGCACCAATGGTATCAGGTCTATCAAGGAAAGAAACGGCGTCATTATCGTCCAGACTCCGGAGAGCGCCAAATTTGACGGTATGCCCCGGAATGCTATATCCACAGGTTTTGTCGACCTGGTTCAGAATCCCGACAGTATCGCCCGGGAGATGACCCATATCTCTGCCTCTTTAATCAACGCAGAGAAACGTCTGCAGGTTCAGGACCACGATCTCATGTCACAGATCTTTTCCATTCTCAAAAGTGTGACCAATATCAATTATGCCTACTATAAGCAGACCACCATCCTCCGGCGTATCGAACGGCGACTGGTGGTGACCCACAACCGAAACCTTCGGGAGTATGTCAATTATCTGTCCAACAATCCGGATGAGGCCAAGCTTCTATCCAAGGAAGTTCTGATCGGCGTTACCAGCTTCTTCCGTGACCAGGATTACTTTGAAGTCCTGAAAAACACCGTCATTAAGAAGCTGGTACAGGACATTCCCAAAGGCAGGACGATCCGGGTCTGGGTCGCCGGCTGTTCCACCGGTGAGGAGGCCTACTCCATCGCCATTCTCTTTGCAGAAGTAATGGATGAATTAAATCTGCGCCGGGATATCAAGATTTTTGCCACAGACCTGGATATGGATGCCATCGGTGTTGCCAGCAGAGGAATATACGGGGACAACATTATCGATGATGTCAGCGTGAACAGACTCAGCAGATATTTCAACCGCAAAGGGAACAAATATGTCGTTCGCCATGACGTGCGCAAGATGGTAATTTTTGCACAGCACAACGTCTTCCAGGATCCGCCTTTCGGAAAGCTTGATCTGATCAGCTGCCGGAATATGCTGATTTACTTCCAGGCTGTGCTCCAGCGCAACCTCTTCGGAATTTTTCACATGGCCTTAAACGACGGCGGGTACCTTTTCCTGGGCAGGTCTGAGTCCGTTATTGACTACGACGACATTTTCCGGCTGTTCAGTGCCAATGAAAAGATTTTCATTCACAATATGTCCGGAAAACTTCCGTCCACTCATAATTACAGTTACTCTGTCCGCACCATGGACAGTAATTTAGATGTACTGAACGTACCTCAGTATGAGGAAGTGGAAGTCCAGTACAATTCCAACGATATCGACACCCATGTGCTGGAGTCCCTCATGCCGGCCACCATCCTGATCAACGAGAAGAATGAGGTGTGGCGAACGTACGGCGACTGCAAGGATTTCCTGTCCATTCCGGTGGGCGTCCTGTCTACAGATATTTTTACCCTGATCCGGACCGATCTGAAAATAGCCATATCTACACTGATCAAGGATTCCAGGTCCAGTCAGAGCAAGATTGTCTACGACAGTGTCCCCATCATGATGGAAGACAGCGTGGAGAAAATCTCCATTGTCGCTCAGCCAATCTATGACCGCCATGAAGGGCTGACAGAATTTACTTCCATTTCTTTTGTCCGGGACAAAAGGGTGATTGAGGGAAATGTACGGGAGTATCAGATTGACACAGCCGCCGCCCAGCGTATTGCAAATCTGGAGCGGGAGCTGAATGTCTCCCAGGATAATCTGAGCCAGACAGTCTCAGAGCTGGAATCTGTCAATGCCGAACTCCAGGCTGCCAACGAGGAACTGCTGACCGCCAATGAGGAGCTTCAGAGCTCCAATGAGGAACTGCAGTCCGTCAACGAGGAACTGTATACGGTCAACTCAGAATACCAGTCTAAGGTGAATGAACTTGCAGGGCTCAACAACGACCTTGCCAACTTCCTCTCCACCACCCTGGTGGGAATCCTTATGGTGGACCGGGATCTGAATATCCGCAAATTTACAGAATATATTTCCTCGGAATTCAAAGTGGCTGACCAGGATGTGGGCCGGTCTCTCCGCTACCTGTCCTTCAATTTCGCCACCATTGACCTTCTGGAACTGTGCCGCGAAGTTCTCGAAAAGGAAGAGGCAATCGAGAAGCACTGCGCCTCCATCAACGGCCGCACCTATCTGATCCGTATTGCCCCCTATCGTCTGCAGGAGAAAAATGATGTGGAGGGTCTGGTACTCACCTTCGTGGATACCACCAAACAGATTGATGACCAGCAGCAGATTGAGGAGATGGCAAAGGCACTGCGGCAGGCGGTCAAATCGGGCCGGGAAAAAGAAGCTTTCCTCTCCCATATGAGCCATGATATGCGAACACCCATGATAGCCATTATGGGCCTGCTCCATCTGAGCCTGGAAAAGGAGGAAATGTCCGATACCATGAGGGATAATCTGGAAAAGATCCAGATGTCCAGCAGTTACTTAATGAATCTGATTGAAGAAATCCTGGAAACCAGCCGGATCAACGCCGGCAAAGTTGTCTCCATCAGCCGGGCTGTCAGGGAAACCGTCCTCCTCGAAGAAATCCTGACCATCATCGGAGAGCGGGCCCGGGAATCCAGTATTGTGTTTCAAAGCACAATCCATCACTGCGAAGACCGGTATGTTCTGATGGATACTGAGCATGTGGAGCGCATACTCATGAACCTGCTCAGCAACTCCATCAAATTCACGCCTCCCGGCGGAATCATTACCATGGACACTTATGTGGACTACCTGCCTGACGGAAGAGTCCGCCACCGCTATGTAATCCGGGATACCGGACAGGGCATCAGCGAGGTCTTCCAGCAGAGGATGTACCACCCCTTCGAGCAGGAGCTCCAGAATGAAGACGGACAGAGCGGCACCGGCCTGGGCCTTTATATCTGTAAAAACCTTGTCTCCCTCCTGAATGGAGAGATTACTTGTGAAAGCAATGTGGGCGAGGGCACTATTTTCACGGTCACCCTTACCTACGACCTGGCTTCACCAGAGCAGATTCATCTCCTGAAGAACAGTATTAACACCTACGAGGACCGGCTCCTCTATGGCAGAAATATTCTGGTGGCCGAGGACAATGATATTGTCGCAGAAGTTATTCTCCGCCTTTTAGAGTCAAAGGGAATCCACGGAGAACTGGCCCGGGATGGGCAGGAAGTGGTAGATTTCTACCGGAAGCGGGGACCTTTCCACTATCAGGCCATCATCATGGATGTCCGCATGCCGGTCAAGAACGGTCTGGAGGCCAGCAGGGAAATCCGGCTGTCCGGATTGGAGGATTGTGATAAGATTCCTATCATTGCTCTGACGGCTGACCTTCAGGAAGAGATAGAAAGCTCCTGCTTTGAAGCCGGCATGGATGCTTGTCTGAGGAAACCGATCTCCCAGGAGAAACTATTTTCACTGCTGATTGAGAAATTTGATAATTGATAATGATGAATTTATATATGAATAAACAAACCAAAAAGGAGGCGGTTACCCGCCTCCCCATCTCTGTCTCCCACCTCAACAGGGTTATTTTTATTCTTTTTATCGCAGCTCTGACCGGTTTGCTCCTGCTGAGAGCCGCTGTGCCGTCTCCCGGGGTCATGTCTCCGTATATTATACTGGGCATTTCCCTGTTTCTGTATGGCATGTCTGCCGTGTCGACCATACTGTTTCTTTTTCATATTCAAAGAAAATACTGGTCCGGTCCGGTGGTCAGTTTCCTCTGTGCAGCCATGTTTTATTTATTGCTGGGGACCCTGTGTCTACACTGCTTCAAGGGCGGAGATGCCGCCTCTCCCCAGCAGGTCACAGTCTTTTGGCAGACGGCAGCCTTCCGCTATCTGAGGGCAACACGAATTCCTGTCGCCGCTGGCTGCCTGCTGATGGCCGTCAGCAATATTGTCCTCTTTCGTATCACAGGTTTTCGTCCTGTGAATCTGCTGGGACTTCTCGCTGCTGTCTTAAGTCTGTTGAGCCGCATTCTGTTCCTATGGGCCGCGAGCCCTGGATGCCGGGGACTTCTGGACTCCCTTTTCCTATATTTTGGTGCCGGAACCAGTTTCTGCATCTCATATCTGGAATTATTCTTCCTATCCTGGCTGCTCTGCGACCTGATGCTTCTTTACCGGCAGGCGGAACCACCGGTGGACTACATCATCATCCCAGGATGCAGGGTATGGCCGGACGGAACCATGTCCCTGTCCCTGAAAAACCGGGTTTCCCGTGCTCTCGGATTTGGGAAAGAGCAGTTCCGGCAGACAGGACAGCATACATTTTTTCTGCCCTCAGGCGGCAAGGGGAGCGACGCACCTCTCTCCGAGGCAGCAGCCATGAAAAAATACCTGATGGAGCATGGAATACCTGAGGATCACATCCTGACAGAAGACCGATCCACCAGTACCTACGAAAATCTTCTTTTTTCCAGGGCACTTCTGGCAGAGAGGCAGATTCTCCCGGCAGAAATGACCGAAAAAAAACAAGAAGACCCAGTCTCAGGCGGCGCCCAAAAGCCCCGGATCATCATCAGCACAGCGGACTATCATACCCTGCGCTGCCTGATCCTGGCTCAGGAACTCAATATCCCCGCTGAAGGGATCTCCTGCCGGTCCCACTGGTATATCTATGCCAACGCCTGTTTCAGAGAATATCTGGCTCTGCTTTACCATAACCGAACCCAGCATATCCTCCTTCTGGCCCTCATATGGATCAGCTTCAGCCTTCTATCCTTTTTGGCCTGAATGTGGTACTATGAATTTATCCTTTGACGCTGTCCCGACATCCTTTTTTCATAGGAGGTATCATGCATTATATCAGCGGCTATGATCTTGAACGCACAGTTCGGGAATATGATTTTACCAGAAAAGCCATTCTGAATATAGATAAAGTCATCTCCTCAGAGGATTTTGAAGACATGGATTCCTCCATGATCTTCCAGTATCTGGTGAACGGAATGAATCTGCTTTCTTTTAAAGATCATCTGAAAAGGTATCTATATAAGCGCAGTGGTCTGAAGCAGAACTTCTCAGCGGTCACAGACGAGGTCTATAAAGAGATCATCAAAAAATCTTTTCAGGAAAATGAAGCTCCCTATTCCATGGAGCCTGTACACCGCAGAGTCTCTGTCATCATCCGGTCCTGGCTCACCGGCGACAAAATTAAGCGTAATTCTCTCTTTGTCATCGGCTTCGGTCTGCAAATGTCTGACCGCACCGTATCAGAATTCCTGAAAAAAGTACTTTTCGAGGAGGACTTTGATATCAGAGACCCGAGGGAAGCGGTATTTTGTTACTGTTTCCGGAAATCCCTTCCCTACAAGATGGCAGAATCTTTCCTGCAGTACTATGAAGAGCTGGATCCCGACCAGGACACCCTTTCAGCGGATCAGCAGGCTCGCTGGAAAACGATGCTGGCCGGCCGCCGGTTCGACGTCGACAACGATATGGAGATGGTACACTATCTCCAGTATCTGAAATCCCTCGGTTACCGTGAGGAAATGGATATCGCCTACCGGGAATTCACCGGCCTGGTCTTTCAGGCAAGGGAAATCATCGCTGACATGTACCGGAATGATTACCTCTATTCCGGAAAAGACTGGACCAGTGATATGATTACTGCTGCCGACATCGAAAAGGTTCTATGCAGTGGTATCCCCGTAGATCAGAGCGGCAATCTGAAAAAGATGTCCTCCTCTACCCTGTCCTCCCATTTCCAGAACAAAAGAATGAGCCGGCAGAGGCTGGAGCGTCTTTTGAAACGCAAAAGCCCGGTCAACCGTTTTGACATCATCACCCTGCAGTTCTTTATTACAGCCAGCAGGCTGGAGGACGAATACCCCGATGAACGCTGCAGGATCTTCATTGACCGTACTAATGAAATTCTTGAAAAATGTGGTTTCACCGGCATCTATCCCGTCAATCCCTATGAGACCTTCGTCCTTATGTGTCTGCTCACAGAGTTTCCCATTGCATCCTATGCAGACATCTGGGAAATGTCCTACGAAGACCAGCAGCCATAAAACAGGAGAGCATCGACAGACCGAGTCCCTCTGTCTGTCGATGCCCTCCTGCGCAACATATATCATCAGAATTATCAACATGTGTTTCGTAAAAGCGCCATTGGGGGACGCCTCATCCGATGACACTTTTATTATCCCCTTTTTTTATTCATATTGATATATAATATTTTATTGAATGCGGGTAAATTTTTTCCCTTTTGTCCCAATAAGAAGGAATTTTTCGTAATTCTTTTGATTCAAAAGAAAATATACAGAAAAAGAGACATTGGGCTTTTAATCAGCTAAATGTCTCTTTCTCGATAATAATGCTATTAGAGGAGGATCTCGAGTTTCGCCGGAGTGACATCGCGGACCATATCCACAGCCTCCCCGACATCCTTCAAAATATCTCCGAAGGACCATTGTTTGATGATCTGGACAAAAGAGATGCTGTACAGTTCAAGAAGACGCTCATAATAGCTGTCAATTCTTTCATCATACTTTCTTTTAAGATAGTCCAGATAAGCCTGATAAACCTGTCTTTGGGCATATTTTGTCAGCCCGTCATAATCTTCCGTCACAAAGGCAGCCCGGAAAAGGTCTTTTTTAGGAAGCATCCTTTCCATTAAAAGCAGCGGGAAAACATGAAGATTCCTATGTACAGCTGCTTCTTTAAAAGTCGTTTTCAAAATCCGGTCATAATACCGGTTTACCATATCAAACTTACTGCTGCAGCAACGGTAGAAGGTCTGTCTGCTGAGCCCTGCCTTACTCACAATTCTGGAGACGCTCAACTTTTCAAAGCTTTCCTCCCGAAGGCAGATATTCGCTGCTTCTATAAAAAGCAGCAGATTCTTATTCTGTGCCTTATCTGATTTTAATATCTCTGTGTCCTTAGAACTGTATCCGGACATTCTATTTTTCATAAAGGAATTTTTCGGGAAGATCCACATGGAAATCCTTTGCCAGATCCCTGAAATTATTCGGTGTGATGGTCTGAAGTTTGTTGGGATTCATGGAAAGCGCCTTCACGAGAATCTCTGCAGACTTTTCAACAGTATGCATCAGGCCGAAGGTCAGATCAAAGTCTTCTCCGGAGCAGAACATGCCATGGTGAGCCCAGATTGCCACATCATAGTGCTTCATTAATTCGCTGGTAGCCACTGCGATATCTCTGCCTCCCGGTACCATCCAGCCTACAACTCCGATTCCTGAAGGGAATACCACCGGACACTCTGTAGCCATCTCCCAAAGCTCACGGGTGAAGATCTCATCCTTCAGTGG
>Ga0310695_10005335_pt1 | contig 22541 bp, 12 predicted proteins | sample RumenRJG_04DNA_FD_203882 | JGI IMG/M metagenome (GOLD analysis project Ga0310695, IMG submission 203882) | Bovine rumen microbial communities from Lethbridge, Alberta, Canada - RJG_04 (v2) (version 2) | ecosystem: Host-associated > Mammals > Digestive system > Stomach > Rumen | place: Canada...
ATAATTTTCCCCTAATTGTGCTATGTCTTGGCCTGTTGGCCATGGCAGGGCCTGATAATGTCAATGCTCAGGAGTGGCCCGTCGTAAAGCAGGAGGCCAAGCCAGGCACCCGTTGGTGGTGGCTGGGCAGTGCTGTCGATAGCGCCAACTTGACATATAACCTTGAGACATACGCCAAGGCTGGTATCGGTGCCGTCGAGATTACACCTATCTATGGCGTGCAGGGCAATGAGAAGAACGACATTGACTTCCTCTCACCACGTTGGATGCGTATGTTGGGGCATGTTGAGGCCGAAGGTCAGCGCTTGGGCATCGAAATCGATATGAACACCGGCACTGGCTGGCCATTCGGTGGACCAGAGGTGACTGTCGATGAGGCTGCTACGCGTGTCTATTTCACCACATGGCATGCTGGCGATGTTGTTCCGCAATTGTCCGACAAGGAAAAGAAGAACTTCCCTAAGCTGTATAAGGTCTATGCCTATCTCAACCTGAACGAGATTCTTGAGGTCGAGGCTCAGTCCAAAGATATCAAGAATGAAAAGAAACGTCAGGAGTATCTCGCCAACTACCGTTACGATACGCTTTTCGTAGCCTGCTACATAGCCAAGACCCGCCAGCAGGTAAAGCGTGCAGCACCTGGTGGTGAGGGTTACGTGATGGACCACTTCAATCCGAAAGCAGTCCAGAATTACTTCAAGCGTTTTGACAAGGCTTTTGCTGCCAGTGGCGTGCCTTATCCTCACACTTTCTTCAACGATAGTTACGAGGTCTATGAGGCCGACTGGACACCTGCTATGCTTGACGAATTCAAGGCTCGTCGCGGCTATGCCCTCGAGGAATATTTCCCCGTTTTCATGGATGCAAGCTATGATGATTCGAAATATTTCTCTATCAATCATCGCACTTACCCACAGGCCAAAGGAATCCGGTTCAGGACACACGAGGAGGTGATTGCCGACTATCGACTCACGTTGAACGACCTCTTGCAGAAGATGTTCACCAATCCTTGGATCAAGTGGGCACATTCCCATGGTGCAAAGGTGCGCAATCAGGCACATGGCAGCCCTGCTAACCTGCTTGACCTGTATGCCTCTGTCGATATTCCCGAAATCGAGAGCTTCGGTCTTTCCGATTTCGGCATCCAGGGTTTGCGAACCGATACGCTCACTCGTCGCAACGATTCCGACCTCTCTATGCTCAAATATCCAGCCTCTGCTGCACACTTCTACGGCAAGGAGTTTGTTTCGGCCGAAACCTTCACTTGGCTTACCGAGCATTTCCGCACTTCGCTCAGTCAGTGCAAGCCCGACTTCGACCTGATGATGGTGGCAGGTGTCAACCATTGCTACTTCCATGGTACGACGTATTCGCCTAAGGATGCTCCATGGCCTGGCTATTTGTTCTATGCATCAATGGAGATGTCGCCCATCAACACAATTTGGGCCGATGCACCTGCGTTCTTCGAATATATTACCCGTGTACAGTCGTGGATGCAGTATGGACAGCCCGACAATGACTTGCTCGTCTATATGCCTTTCAACGACATCATCCATGAGTATCCGGGCCGACTCTTGCAGTTCGACATCCATTCGATGGCAAAGAAGGCGCCACGCTTCATCCATGCGGTCAATACCATCTACAATGCTGGCTACGACATGGACTATTGCTCCGACCGTATGATAATTGACATCACTGGCGTCGATCCGCAAGGTCGCATCATTGCTCCTAGTGGAGTGCGCTACAAGGCTTTGATTCTGCCTGAGGTCAAGTATCTCCCTGACAATGTCAAAGCACGTCTTGAAAAATGGAAGGTCTTTGGTGCTACCATCATCACCGTCGATAATCCTGATGATTATGTCTCGGCTTTGAAGAAATACCCTGCTATTGTTCCCGAGGATATGACAGCACTGCATGGACTCAAGTACATTCGTCGTCATAATATCACTGGTTATCATTACTTCATCACGAGTCTGCAGGACAAGGGTGTGGATGATTGGGTTGCGCTTTCCACCGAAGCACACCGAGCTTATATCTTCAATCCGTTGACCGGTGAAGTTCGCGAGACTCCCGTACGTCAGCAGAATGGTCGTTCTGAGGTTTATCTCCGTCTTGCCAGTGGTGAGAGTTGTATCCTTCAGACCATCGTCGCCGATCGTCAGCTCACGTCTTTCGATAGTTCCAAGGAGAAAACTCTTCCAAAGATTAAGGCTGCTCCTCGTACGTATATGGCTCCTATTGACTTGACTGGCAACACTTGGACGCTCGTGCCACGGCAGTTTGAGTCATGGGGAAAGACAAGTTCACAGACCATTCGCGGACTCAAGCCTTGGACTGAGCTTGGCAAGCCGTGGGAAACTGGCAAGGGAACGGTACGTTACAAGACCACAGTTAATGTACCTGCAGGCTCCATCAGTGGTTCAAATGACGTGCTCCTCGACCTCGGTGATGTGCGCGAAAGTGCTCATGTCTATATCAATGGTCGTGATGTTGGTGTGGCATTCTGTGCTCCATTCCAATTGAGTGTAGGAAAATATCTACACGCAGGCAGCAACACCATTGAGATTGATGTGACGGGTCTGGCAGCCAACTATGTAGCCGAGATGGATCGACAGGGCATTGTGTGGCGTATCTTCAAGAATGCCAATATCGCCAACCTCAAGGGCGGTGCAGTCAGCTACTATGGAAATTGGGATGTTATGCCTTGTGGCCTCAATTCCACTGTTAAGCTGATTCCTATCAAATAAAGAGTCAGCTCCTTTCGAACCCTTCGAACTTTTCTGAACCTTTCGAACGCTAAAAAATGAAAATAGCAGCCTTATTGTCAGGTGGTGTGGACAGCAGTGTCGCTGTCCACCTGCTTTGTGAACAAGGTTATCATCCCGACCTTTTTTATATCAAGATCGGTATGGATGATGACGGATATAGTTGTCCACAGGAAGAGGACCTCGAGATTGTTCGAGCGATGGCACGACGCTATGGCTTGACATATGACGTGGTCGATTTGCAGAAGGACTATTGGGATAATGTCGTGGCATACACCATCGACAAGGTTCGTCGTGGCTTTACACCGAATCCCGATGTAATGTGTAATCGTCTGATTAAGTTTGGTGCTTTTGATCAAAAAGTCGGACATCTTTATGACAAAACTGCGACGGGACATTACGCCACTGTCATCGAGGAGGATGGTCGTTTCTGGCTTGGCACTACGCCCGACCCTGTGAAGGACCAGACTGATTTCCTGGCACAGCTAACAGGCTTGCAGGTTTCTCATAGCATGTTCCCTATTGGTATGATGGCGAAAGGAGAAGTGCGTCGAATTGCAGAGGAGGCCAAACTCCCCAGTGCGCATCGCAAGGATTCTCAGGGCATCTGTTTCCTCGGCAAGATTGACTACAATCAGTTCATTGAGCGTTTCCTTGGAAAGAAGGAAGGGCCGATAGTGGAGATTGAGACGGGTAAGGTTTTAGGGCGTCATCAGGGATTCTGGTTTCACACCATTGGCCAGCGCAAAGGCCTTTATCTCAGTGGTGGTCCATGGTTCGTCGTTAAGAAGGACATCAACGAGAACATTATCTATGTAAGCAAGGGCTATCAGCCTGAAGCTCAGATGAAGGACGAGCTCGTAATGCGCGACATGCATTGGATAACGCTCGATCCTTTTGCAGAACAGACCAAAATCTTCCCTGTTGCTAACGATGAGGCTCCCGTTCTCTTCAAGATTCGTCATGTAGCAGAGCTTCGTTCTGGCCGTTTGACACGTCGTGCCGATGGCAGCTATCATCTTCAGATGGATGCCAAGACCAATGGTGTCGCTCCTGGTCAATTCTGCGTTATATACACCCCCGACGGCCGCATTTGTCTCGGTTCGGGCGAGATTGCTTGGGAATAACCTTATTAACCCTAGAACACCTTCCTAATGAACAGACTTCTTTTCGTCCTTGTATCACTATTCGGCATTATCGTTTCGTCATGTCAATATAAAGAAGACCCGTTGGTCGTCAATACAAATTGCGGCCCAATCCGTGGCACGGTGCAGGAAGGAACGATGGCCTTTCTTGGTATTCCCTATGCGAGTGTCGAACGTTTCTTGCCGCCGCAGCCCGTCGAACCATGGGACACGGTTCGCTCGTGTGACCACTTCGGGCCACAGGCGATGCAGCAGATAGGAGGGCGTGAACTCTCCGAAAGCGAGATGTCCGAGAAGAATTCTTGCGTGCTCAATGTCTGGACCACCGACAAGCGAGGTCATCGCCCTGTGATGGTGTGGCTGCATGGAGGCGGTTTCGACTCTGGCTCTTCGGCTTGGGATCCCGGTCAAAACTTGGCCAAAAAGGACGTGGTAGTCGTCGGCGTGAACCATCGTCTCAACATCCTCGGCTTCCTTGACCTCTCGGGTGTTTCAGCGCGATACAGGTACTCAGGCAACGTAGGAATGCTCGACATCATAGCCGCCTTGCAGTGGGTGCGCGACAACATCAGCTACTTTGGAGGTGATCCGCATAATGTCACTATCTTCGGCGAATCGGGAGGTGGGGGCAAGGTAGGCACGCTGATGTGCATGCCTGTCGCCAAAGGCCTTTTCCACAAAGCCATCATCATGAGCGGTACTATTCTGAATGTCAACACGCATGAGATGACTCAGGCCTTGGGCCGCGCTGTTCTGGAGGAACTCGGTATCGACATGACAAATCTCGACAGCATCCTCGAAGTACCTTATCAGGAACTTTACGAGGCAGGACAACGCGCTATGGCCGCAAGCATCGGCACACGTCGTCCCGGAACACCAATGATGTGGGGCTTCGGACCTACACCCGATGGTGAGATGCTGCTTCAGCAACCTTTCCAACCTGGTTTCGCCAGCGTTTCCGATCATGTGCCCTTACTCATGGGTACAACATTCAACGAACTGCAGAGGTTGCAATACAATCGTGAACTTACCTTGACGCAAGCACGCGAAGAACTGCAAAAGAACTTCGGTAACGAAACCGATGCCTACATCGAGGCATTTGGTAAAGCTTGGCCCAATTATTCACCACAGGATTTGCTGAGTATCGATTGGCTCTTCCGCCCCAAGACGCTCATCACACTCGATGCCATTGGAGGACATCGTCAGGCCCCGACTTATGCCTATCTTTTCACCTGGCGTTCACCCGTGAGCCACGGCTCGGTGCATGGCAACGAACTGTGTTTTTGCTTCAATCGTCTCCACCAAGCTCCCAACATTGTGCCCGAGCCCTCATCCGATGATTTGCGTTTAGCCGATACCATGTCCAACATCTGGTCTGCCTTTGCTCATTTAGGTAATCCCAACGTTGATGGCCTTCCTGCTTGGCAACCTTACACCAAGGAGAACGGTGAAGTGATGGTCTTGGATTACAACTGCGAACTTCGTCATAATCACGACCGAGAACTCGAGGAAATCATCAATCGTCATTGCTTCCGCCAGCTCGACGAGTTTCGCGCCAAGAAGCAGTAAAACGTAATTGGCAACGGCGGATAACGTGCATAAAATGTCTTTAAAGATGACGTTTTTTCATCGAAATGAACAAATTAGGCTTATATCTTTCATATTTTCGGCAAAAAAATTGTGGAATTCGTAAATTTGTCATATCTTTGCCTCATTATACGGAGATATAAAACTATGATATCTATGAATAATAAGTTTGATTACTCATCGAAGACCCTCCTCATTTGCCTGCTCGTTTGGCTTCTTCCAAACAGCAGCTGGGCACAGACTAATGATGGGGATCCATCGGTTGTGGCAACGGGTTCGTGTGGCGAATCCGTCACTTACACCATCTATTCCGATATGTCGATGGTGATTTCGGGTACGGGAGAGATGAAGGATTATGTGGATGCTGATCTTCACATTGATGATGACTATTATCAGAAAATCAAGAACGTATCCATCGAAGAGGGCGTTACATCCATCGGCGAATTCGCCTTCTCCTATTGCACCAGTTTGACTTCGGTAACGATAGGGAATGGTGTAACGCACATTGGCAATGCTGCATTCTACGAATGTTATAGCTTAGCTTCAGTAACAATCCCGAATAGTGTAACAGAAATCGGCAATGGCGCGTTCTATTTATGCTCCGATTTGTCATCGGTTGAAATGCCTGGCAGTTTGACAGTACTTAGTCCCGCCCTTTTCTTCGGTTGCACGAGTCTAGCTTCGTTTACTATCCCCGAGGGTGTGACCGAGATCGGCAATGCTGCTTTCGAATGGTGTACAAGTCTGACGTCTGTTTCAATCCCTGCAAGTGTACAGAGTATTGGTGAAGGCGTGTTTGGTAGTTGTACGAACCTTTCATCGATCACAGTCGATGCTGCCAACACCGTTTACGATTCTCGCGACAACAGTAATGCTATCATAGAAACATCAACCAACACCTTGATTGCTGGATGTATGAGCACCATCATCCCTGCGAGTGTTACCGCTATCGGAGGCTATGCCTTCTACGAATGTACAGGACTGACCTCGGTGACAATTGGTAATGAGGTAATCGCCATCGATGATTATGCTTTCGCCAATTGTAAGGGTTTGACTTCGATTACAGTTGAAAACGAAACGCCCATCTCCATCAGTCAGAAGGCGTTCTTGAATGTCGATAAGGCTGCGTGTACACTCTATGTGCCAGCAGGCAGCAAGTCTGCCTATGAAAGTGCTGAAGGATGGAAAGAATTTGAGAATATCGAGGAGACTGAAAACTTTGTCATTGGTGACGCGAATGGCGATGGTGAGGTGCTCATTGGTGATGTTATCGCCATTTTGAACTATATCGTAGGCGTAACCTCCGAAAACTTCAACGAGAAGGCAGCCGATGCAAATGGTGATGGAGAGATCCTTATCGGTGATGTCATCGCAGTACTGAATATCATCGTGGGACTGTAGTTTGATTGTCTTCAGAAGGCGATATTCGATACTGACTTTTGAAAGTTTTGCGTTACTTTTTTATTTATTGGAATTGAACAAATTAATCATTATGAAAAGGACTGTTTTATCGAGCTTAATGCTCACAGGTATGCTTGTCTTCAGCTCGAATGCAGCTGATTTTGGTGGCAAATTCTATGTGGAGGATGCAGTCATCAATCCTGGTGAGACTACTGTGCTCTCCATCCAATTAGATAATGATATCGAAGTAAGTGGTTTCCAGTTCCAGATGCTTTTGCCAGTGGGTATTTCTTATCAAGGCTGGAATATCAACGAGGAGCGTTTGCCTGCAGGAGCCAGTGCGAAAGACCTGCTGTCAATGCAACGTTTCAATAATTGCAAGCTTACTCTGGTAGGCGCATTGAATTATGGAGCTACCGCTTCGTTCACGAAGGCACAGGGCGAACTCGCTAAGATTACCATTGTGGCTTCACCTAACATTCCGCTGGGTACATATCTCGTTGAGTTGCGCAGCATTGACATCTGCGATTCGATGGGCAATGACTATAACGTTCCATCTACTACCTTCACCCTAATAGTGGGAGAACCTTCGTCCATCGAAACGCTGCGAAATGAGAATGGCGATGCACATATATATGATCTTCAGGGTCGTCGTCTAAGTGGAGTTTCGAAAGGACAGGCAACTATAGTGAATGGACGAGCTGTTTATCGAAAGTGAGTTTATGAATCAATGAGATGACAAGATGAATAGATCACAAGACAAAAATGTAACAACTATGAAAACCATAGGAACCCGCACAATATTTTTTTTAGTCTGCATACTCGCTTGCTGGGTCTTCCCGAGCAGCATTTTGGCATCTGTGGAGGTTGATGGCATCTTCTATGAACTAAACACATCGGCCAAGACGGCGGCAGTAACTTCCAATCCGGATAAATATACTGGGGCCATTGATATCCCTTCTTCCTTTGACTATAATGGAGACACCTACAATGTGAAAAGCATCAGTAGTCTTGCATTCTTGAACTGCAGTGAGATGACGACGATTAACTTTCCAAGTAGCGTGACTTCCATTGGTTCCAGTGCCTTTGAGCGTTGTGCGGGATTGACAGATGTAGTCATTGGCAGTGGAGTAACACTCATTGACTATGAGGCCTTCAAGAACTGCAGCAATCTCAGAAGTCTTACCCTTCCCTCCAGCTTGAAGACGATAGAAAACGAAACGTTCTCAGGCTGCACTTCTCTTGTGGAGATTATCGCTAAAAGGACAACACCGCCTACTATAGTCAACACCACGTTCGATGGAGTTGATAAGACTGCCTGTATAGTCTATGTTCCCGATGGTTGCCAGTCAACGTATGCCAAAGCAGCGAACTGGAAGGCCTTCAGCAATATCATAGAGCGCACCGTTGTTGCTACAGGTTCCTGCGGAGACAATGTGACCTATATCATATATTCCGACAAGTCGATGGTGATTTCGGGTACTGGCCCTATGTGTGACTTTTTCATAGGTGTCATAGAAGAAGGTGAAATTGGGGGAGAAGATGTAACTGAGGTGGAATATAATACACGTGTGAACGATGAGTATTGGTCTCAGATTAAAAACGTAACGATAGAAGAAGGTGTTACCTCTATTGGCGAATATGCCTTTTCCTATTGTGCAGATTTGACATCAGTTTCTATCCCCAATAGTGTGACTTCCATCGGCGCTTTTTCTTTTATAAATTGCACTAATCTGTCATCCATAACTATCCCTTCCTCTGTGGCAGTTATTGGTGATTGTGCATTCTCTTTTTCGGGACTTACCCATTTCACAATTGAGGATGGCAATGATGGATTATTGTTTGGTTCATCGAGCGGTACTGGAATCGAATTTTTTGAGGAATGTCCTTTGGAATACGTTTACATGGGAAGGAATATCTCAGTAAATAATCGTACTGATGCGACGATGGAACAGTTAATTCGTTGGGGAGATGTTACATTCCCGCCATTTTCCGGTCAGGGTAGTTTGAAGACATTGGTTATAGGCGATAATGTTACTACTCTTGAAGACTATAGTTTTAGTGGTGCTCCTCTTCAGTCGCTGGTAATAGGTAAAAATATACAGACCCTCGGAATGTTTGCTTTGAGTTCTGCGAACATAGGGGAGACTCTCACCATTCCATCTAATGTGACAAAGGTCGGTGATTGCTGCTTCAGTCCTTTAATCTCCCAGTTGGTTATAGAAAAAGGCGATAATGACCTTGAACTATATGGGGGAACATATTCGACTGAATTGTCATTTTTTGGTATCAATGGAGATGAAGAATCTTTCGTTGAGTCTGTATATGTAGGAAGGAATCTAACGTATAGGACTTATGCTCGAAATAGATTTGTTTCTGTATATATTGATACAGAAATGACAGCGATTCCAGAAACTGTTGAATACGATGACGAAGGAAATGTTGTGTCTGTCTTATCATATAAATCATCTCCTTTTCAAGCAACAAATCTCTATTTTGAAAATGATGGAGCAGTAGGCCGTTATTACTTCAATGAGTCAGGTATTGAACATATTTATAACTTGAATCCCTCAAATGTGGGAGATCATGCATTTGCTAATTGTGGCGTAAAGACAATCACTTTCAATGTGAATGGTTCTACTTCTATCGCTCCGAACATGTTCGAAGGCTGCAGAGGACTGACATCATTAACGATACCAGAAGGTGTGCAAGAAATTGGTCATAGTTCATTTGAGAATTGCATAAGATTAGAGTGTGTGAAGATACCGAATAGTGTGACCACTATAGGCAATGGCGCTTTTTTCAATTGTAAGCTTAGCGATTTTTATGTAGGCTCTATTCCCGCTCAAATCCTTGAAACTACATTCGGTTTTTGGGGGGATGAGGAAGATGAAGAATATCAAACAGAAGTTGAACATACCCTCCATGTCCCCTATGGTTGCAAATCCGCGTATGAAATTGCTGAATATTGGGATTATTTCGATAACATCGTTGAAGACGGAGGCAATCTCGATGTATTAGCTTCTGGTTCCTGCGGAGATATGACCTACACTATCTTTTCCGATATGACAATGGTAATATCGGGAAAAGGGACGTTGAAGGATTTTTCGACAGACTTTTATACTGATTATTTCGAATCCATTAAGAAAGTGATAATTGAAGATGGAGTAACTTCTATTGGCGATTATGCTTTCGCATACTGTTCTGGTTTGACCTCGATTACGATGCCGAATAGCGTAACTGCCATCGGCGATCATGCTTTCGCAGGCTGTGAAGGTTTGACCTCGATTACGATTCCGAATAGACTAACTGCCATCAGCGCTTATGCTTTCGCATACTGTTCTGGTCTGACCTCGATTACGATTCCGAATAGCGTAACTGCCATCAACGATCATGCTTTTGCATATTGTGATGGTCTGACCTCGATTACGATTCCGAATAGTGTAACTACCATCGGCGCTTATGCTTTCGCAGACTGTTCTGGCCTTTCTTCAGTGACAAAAGGTGATAACATCTCTTTAATCGGATTTAGAGCTTTTTATAATACCCTTTGGTTGGACAATCAACCCGATGGGCTAGTATATGTTGGCAAAGTTGCTTATTATTTTAAAGGTGAAATGCCGAAAGGAGAGGAAATTATATTAAGGGATGGAACGTTAGGAATCTCTTTTGGCATATTCTGTGATAGTGGCAGTCCAACTATTATAACTATTCCAAGCAGCTTGATTTCAATTGAGCCGTCTCTTTGCTATTATATTGATTATCATTACGAAGGAGAAAATATTTTTGGTAATGTAGATTATATCAAAGTAGATGAGAATAATTTATTATACGATTCTCGTGATAATTGTAATGCCATCATAGAGAAGTCTTCAAATACGTTAATTGCGGGAAGTAAGAATACCATTATTCCTCTTGGAGTAACAAACATTGGACCTTTTACTTTAGGTTATATGACCTCAGTTACCATTCCATCGAGCGTAAACCTTATTGACGGAGATGCATTTTATCATCATGTTATTTATGTTTATGGAGATGATAATCAATATAGACAAAGAGCTATGGCAGGTTATAGTACGGCTCTAAAATCAATTTTTCTGGAAGGAAGTACTCCCCCAGACGTAACTATAGATGATAGAGATGATTTAATTGATTATTGTGTATTGTATGTGCCTACTGGTAGTAAATCAGTCTATGAGAGTGCAAAAGGTTGGTGTGCATTTCGGAACATCATCGAGTACGAACCAGATACAGACATTTCAACTCTCGACAATGCAATTTACGTAGAGCGGATTGAGGGTCGCATTGGCGGAACGATGAATATTCCAGTGAAGGTGAAGAACAGTTATGATTTTAGAGGTTTCCAATTCACTATGGAACTGCCGGAAGGCACGACTGTCAATAGCTGGAAACTGAGCGCAAACCGTCTGCCATCAGGAGCCACGCTTAGCGACAAGTTTTCGACTCAGAAGATTGAGGGCAATAAAATTAACGTAGCTTGTTCGCTAAACTATGGCGATGCTACTTTCTCGGGCAATGATGGCGAGATTGCCACTGTCAATGTTACCTTCGCCAATGATATGGAAGTTGGCGAATATCCCATCTATCTGACGGCTTGTGATATTTCGGATGCGGGCGGAACGGACAATAAATTGAGCGACATCAAGGCCACGCTCGTGCTTGAAGACTACGTAGAAGGCGATGCGAATGGCGATGGCGTTGTTCTCATAGGTGATGTAATAGCCATATTGAACTATATCGTTGGCGTGACCTCCAACAACTTTAATGAGAAGGCCGCTGACGTTAATGGGGATGGAGAGATCCTTATTGGTGATGTCATTGCTGTACTGAACATCATCGTGAGTCAGTAGATTAGTATGTTAAAAAGAAGTAGAGTATTAATATAATTATAAGATCAATGAAAAGAAAAATGATTTCAAGCTTCGTGCTTGCAGGCATAGTCGCCTTTGGAGCACAGGCAGAAGATTTTACTGGTAGCATTTATATCAATGATGCCACCATAGCTCCTGGTGGGAAAGCGACGCTCTCTGTCCAATTGGAGAACAACATTGATGTTGCAGGATTCCAGTTTGATATGAAGTTGCCTGAGGGTATTCGCTATAGCAACTGGGGACTCAGCGAGGGTCGTTTGCCTTCCGGGGCTACAACGGAAGACTGTGCAAAGAGTCAGTCTTTCGTGAACCAAGTGTTCAAAGGTGCTATGGCATTGAGCTTCGGCGAAGGTGCCGCTTACACAGGCACTTCTGGTGAAGTGGCAGTCATCACTATCGAGGCAGATGAATCGGTTGCAGAGGGCACTTATACAATTGAGCTGGAAAACGTGGTAGTGGGCTTTCCTTCGAATGCAAATGTTAGAATTGCAGGGACAAGCTTTACTCTCACTGTCGGAGCTATCAGCTATGACGAGGGATATAAAGTGGAGATTCTTCCATTCGCTTTAACGGATGAGAGCACATTCCCTTTCTTGATAGCTAATGAAACAAATATAAATGCATTTGAATTTGACGTCGTTTTACCTGCTTCCATATTAAGTGAATTGTACGATGGCATTACATTTGATCTTTCACGATTTGATACTGATGCTCAAAATAATAATGGGACAATCCATGTAACAGCCTCTTCCACAAGAAGAACAATTGCTGCCGGTTCTGGAACGACATGTGCTACCTTGAAACTCTATTATGAAGAAGGCCTTGTAGAGACTGGAGTCTATTCCATCCTCATTAAGAACATCACTATGACTGACGAGGGCGGCAATAGCTATATGGCCGCACCCTATATGACAGAGATTTTCGTGGGCAATTCTCCTAAGGCTACAGTCACCGATGGCGTTGCTGCTTTCCACGGCAATTATGGAGGTGCTACAGAGTTCGCATTGTTGAAGGCAGCTCTGCCAACAGGCGCTACCATCGACCTCACGGAAGTAAGTGCTATGGCTGAAGATGCTACTGCATTGCAGACCGACAATGTGATTGTGACTGCCGATGCCGTAGCATATGGTCGTACTGTATCTTATGAATGGGGTACGTTGTGTCTTCCTTTCGCTGTTGAGTCGGACGACAATATCCAGCTCTACGAAATGTCTGGAGCAAGCAGCACCGCTTTGTCATTCGAAAAGGTTGCTTCGGCTGCTGCCAATACCCCACTGGTCTTCAAGGCTACGGGTGGGTTCTCAATCAAGACTACCAATGATGGCTCGTTTGATGTGAACTTTTCTGCGGCTAATCCAAGTGTCCAGATAACTCCAAGCGTTACCAACTGGGTTGTCAATGGTTCATTCATCGATGAGTCAGTCGATGTGAGCGGTATGCAGGCATATGCGCTTAACGGAGATGTGTTCCACAGGGCTACAAGCAAAATAAACGTGAAAGCCTTCCGTGCATGGTTCCAAAACAATGGTGCAGCTATGGGCGCTGCTATTCGTATCCAGGAAGGAACTGATGGTATCGACTTCGTAGAGCAGGAGGACGGCAGTGTTAAGTTGATTTATGATATGCAGGGCAGATCGCTCAAAAATGGCGAGCAACAGCAAATGTATATCGAGAATGGAAAGAAAGTGATTTCAATTAAAAAATAGTAATTAACAATTATATGTTAGTTGTAAAAATTCGATAAATATGAAAAAGACATATATTATTCCTGTAATCCGTTTGCACGCTGTTCAAACTTCCAACATCATCGTCACTTCGGATAACATTCCAATCGGTGATGATCAAGGCGAGGTTTCGACCGATGCTCCTCGTCGAAGCGATGATTGGTCGGACTATAACCGATAAACAAATGATTTTTGCCTAATATGAGGGCGTGTAAAATGGTAATCGACCTTTTACACGCCCTCATATTTATTCTTTATCGTTCAATAATCTGTGCAAGTCTTCTATTATTGCCTTTGTTCGGATATCCGCCCCTTCCTGAGTCATATGATATGGAGTGTCGAAGTACAACGAATCCTCAAAGGAATAATTTGATGGAGAGGATTGCCAAGGAACCCCATTCGTTTCTAAACAATATGCAAGCGAGTCTATCTGATCGGCACAGCTCTTGAAATTACTCTTCATAAATGTCGGAGGGAGAAATACAAGTTTAATTCCTTTCGATTTGGTGTAGTCACGAATATATTTGAAATAATCAATCAGTTCTTCATCCATAACACCTGATAAGGTATAATTATCAATGGAATCCTTGTGCTCTCTCTTCCATTCAATATCCCCAAATTCATTTATGGCATTAGCGGAATAAGCATCATCATACTCCTCAACATCTTCATGCCTTGAAGTGCCGAGATTATGGAGACCAATGAATTTGTAGATATACAGCCATTGGCGTAAAGAAATTTTTCGATATCCTTCTGGCAAATGCGTACTTAATATCCTCAATAGATTGTAACCTCCATATAATCGTTCTTTGCCACCACCATACTCTGGGCATAATATTACAATGTCTCCATCACGAAGCATATCTTTGAACGTTTCAAACTGCATTCTGAGTCCTATGGAAGCATGTGTGCAGGTATTGACAACAGGAAGATTAAAGGCTTCATGTATCATTCTTGAATTGAAGCCGAAGGCCCCACTTGATCCACCAATAATGACAATCTTGTTGGAATCCTTTAGAGCCTTAAGACGATAATAGGCAAGCGAAAAGTTGCGTTCATGAGAATAATAACTCAAATTATCAACTTTTCTAAGTATAGCGATGTCAATTAGTATAATCATTACAAATGAAACAATCGCTATTATTGAGATTTTTAACAAGAACTGTTTCATTAGAATTGGAAATATATAAAAGGACTATTATCGTAAAAGCGTTCCATATATGCTACATACGACATGCCGATTATTATGAGGTAAATAGTCCACCTTACAATCCTATAATTAAATGGCTTCGTATTCGTAAACTGCAAAGCATGCTGTTTGTCCCTCTGAATCCACTCTATCATCAAGAATAGAATGCACCACATTGTTGCTTCGCCAAATCTCATTCCCTTCGCGATGAACGGATTTGTAAACATATGCACAAAATAGTCTATTGCTTGTGCCATGGATTCAGCACGGAAGATAATCCAACCGAAAACAGCAAGGCAAAACGTTAGAGCCATTTGGAAAAATTCCTTAATGCTGGGCAGGTATTTGCCATAAGCAACTACATTATTATATTTCGTGTTGATGCCAAATATGTTGTAAATGGCAAGTAGGGTAGCATGGAACAATCCCCAGAATACAAAATGCCAGCTGGCCCCATGCCATAGGCCGCTGATGCCCCAGACTATATAGACATTGCGGAGAATCTTCCACTTGTCACATCGACTGCCACCCAATGGGAAATAGATGTAGTCGCGAAACCATGTGGTCAATGATATATGCCATCGACGCCAAAACTCTGGGATGCTGCGAGAGAAATAGGGATAATTAAAATTGCGCATCAGGTTAATTCCGAATAATCTGGCACATCCGATCGCTATGTCTGAATAACCTGAGAAGTCACAATATATTTGTATTGTGAAAAGTATTCCAAGCAAGAATAGACTAATGCCTGGGTACACTTGGTATTGTTCCCAGGCTTCATTAACTATTTCACCACAAGAATCAGCTACGACAATCTTCTTGAAAAAACCACACAGCATTTGCCTGCAACCATCCACCGCTTTGGCATAGTCGAACTGCCGGTTGCGTTGAAATTGAGGAAGCAAGTTCGTCGCTCGTTCGATAGGGCCTGCCACCAATTGCGGGAAGAAGCTGATGTAGGCGAAGAATTCCACAATATCATGCGTGGCTGGCAATTTCTTCTGATAGACATCAATGGAATAACTGAGCGCCTGAAATGTATAGAAAGAGATGCCAACAGGCAGTATGACGTTCATCGACACCCAGTCGAGGTGGAAGCCCATCATCCCGAAGAGCGCATCCAGATTCTCGACAAAGAAGTTATAATATTTGAAGATGCCGAGAATTGTCAGATTGAGCACAATATTTGTTGCACTAACTGCTTTCTGGAGTTTCCGTTGCCCTTCATATCGCTCCAACAACAATCCACTGATGAAACTGAAAAGCGATGTCAGGGCAATCAGAATCAGGAATCGCCAATCCCACCAGCTATAAAAGACGTAACTCGCAACTACAACAAACAGGTTCCGCCACCATCGACGACGAAACACAAACCAATAGGATAGAAAAACTATTGGCAGGAAAATCAGAAACTCGAAAGAATTAAAAAGCATTTAGGATACTTTTTCTTTCAGAATCCCTCAATCCCACGATCGGCGGGTGGGTAGTCGATGGAGTAGTGGCAGCCGCGGCTTTCCTTTCGCTCCATAGCCTGGCGCATGATGATGTAGCCGGTGTTGATCATGTTGCGGAGTTCGCAGATGTCCATGTTGACCTTCGAGCGGAGGAAGAGTTTCTCGGTCTCTTCGTAGAGGATGTCGAGACGGGTCCAAGCACGCTTCAGGCGGAGCTTGGAACGGACGATGCCGACGTAGGTCTGCATGATTTGCTGCACTTCGGTCTTCGAGTCTGTGATGAGGTAGAGTTCCTCCTGGCGTACGCTGCCGGTATCGATCCAGTCGGGGATGTCGGTGCGATAAGTGAGTTCATTGATACGGGGGATGCTGTGCTTGGCAGCCAAGTCGGCATAGACGATGGCCTCGATGAGAGAGTTGGAGGCAAGGCGGTTGCCGCCGTGCAGACCCGTGCAAGAGCATTCGCCAGCAGCGTATAGGCGATTGATGGACGACTGTCCGTTGTAATCGACCTTGATGCCGCCGCACATGTAGTGATGGCAGGGCACAATGGGGATGCACTCCTTGGTGATGTCGATGCCAATGGAGAGACACTTTTTGTAGATGTTGGGGAAGTGGTGCTTGGTCTCCTCTGGATCCTTGTGGGTCACGTCGAGCAGCTCGTGGTCTTCACCGCGCATCTTCATTTCATTGAAGATAGCGCGAGCCGTGATGTCACGTGGTGCGAGCGAAAGGCGCGGATCGTATTTGTGCATAAATTCTTTTCCGTCCAAGGTGCGCAGGATGCCACCGTAGCCTCGCATCGCTTCGGTGATGAGGAAGTTCTGATGATCGCCGGGATGATAAAGTGCAGTGGGATGGAACTGCACGAATTCCATTCCTTCCACGGTTCCCTTGGCGCGATAGACCATAGCCGTGCCGTCGCCTGTCGCAATGGGAGGATTGGTGGTGTTCAGATAAACCTGTCCAACGCCGCCAGTTGCCATCATGGTAACTTTTGAGAGATAGGTGTCAATTTGACCAGTCTTTTCGTCAAAAACATAGGCACCGAAGCATTCGATGTCGGGGGTTCGGCGTGTCACCTCCACGCCCAGATGATGTTGCGTGAGGATCTCGATGGCGAAATGACGCTCGAGAACATCGATGTTGGGATGCTTCCTGACGGCCTCGATAAGGGCGCTTTGTATGGCGTGGCCAGTATTGTCGGCGTGATGGAGAATACGGAATTCGGAATGTCCTCCTTCGCGGTGCAGGTCGTATTCGCCATTATCATTCTTGTCAAAATCTACGCCCCATTCCACAAGTTGACGAATTTGTTCGGGGGCTTTGGTGACGACAAGTTCCACGGCCTTCGGGTCGGAGAGCCAGTCGCCGGCCACCATCGTGTCGTGGATATGTTTCTCGAAATTATCAAGTTTGAGGTTGGTTACCGACGAAACGCCGCCCTGAGCAAGGTCGGTGTTCGATTCCTGAAGTTCACTCTTGCAGATCAGTGCAACTTTACCGGCATGTGCCACCTTGAGGGCGTAGCTCATACCTGCGATGCCTGACCCGATGACCAGAAAGTCGTAATACTTTTGCATATATCTCATTTTTAGTGCTGCAAATTTAAGGAAAAAAGAAATAGGATGGTATATGGAGGGCACTTTTTGTGATAATTTTTAGTAAATAATTTCAAAATATACCGTTTATGTTCTAAATTTTTGGCATTATCGCGTCTTTTTTGTATCTTTGTGGCCGATAATGATGAAAGAAAAAATGAAACATACCGTTCTATCACTCCTCGCTGTCATCATGATGACGGTGATGTTGTGCAGTTGTCACAGCAGGGAGAAGATTGTTTATGTTCAGGGAGCCGATGTGATTGGTTCTTTCCAAAACCCGACACCTTACGAGGCTCGCATTGCCAAGGATAATCAACTGTCTATACTGGTGACCTGCAGCGACCTGCTCTTGGCCGTTCCCTTTAATCTTCAACGTCCTCAGGCTTCGATGCAGGAAGGCGGCGGAAGCTATAGCACCAACATCAACGATAATGACAACCTCTATTATCGTGTGGATTCGAATGGAGATATTCTCTTCCCGAGCATCGGCAAGTTGCACGTCGAGGGTATGACACGCGGAGAGCTCTCGGATTACCTGACCAATTACCTGAGTTCGAAAGGCTACATCAGCGACCCGATTGTCAATGTCTCTTTCACGGGTGCTCACTATTCGGTGATAGGAGAGGTGAACAATCCCGGCATCATCTCGATGACACAGGATCGTGTCACCATCTTCGAGGCATTGGCAGCAGCACACGATATGACTATCTTCGGTGAACGTGATAAGGTCCAGTTGATGCGCGAAGAGAATGGCACACAGAAGGTGATACGATTGAACCTCAAGGATCCGCAGATCATTGCCAGTCCCTACTATTTCGTGAAGAATGGTGATGTGATCTACGTAGAGCCCAGCGGCACTCGTGCAGCAAACCGAGAGGTTTCGAATCTCTCGTCATTCGCCATCTCTATCACTTCAATTCTCATCACCATCGCCAGCCTGATCATCACAGTGACGAAGTGATTCTTTTGGGTTGTTTTTACTTTTTTGTCCGTTATGTCGTTATTCCGGTATATCGAAATTACGAAATAATCGAATCCCCTTTAATTCTAATAGATCTTTTTAACCCCACTAATATATGGCTTTACAATGTGGTATCGTAGGATTGCCTAATGTCGGCAAATCCACTCTTTTCAATTGCCTGTCGAGCGCAAAGGCACAGGCAGCAAATTTCCCTTTTTGTACCATCGATCCTCAGGTTGGCATCATCACTGTGCCCGACGAGCGTCTCAATAAGCTTGCCGAACTTGTTCATCCCGGTCGTATCGTTCCCGCAACTGTCGAGATTGTAGATATAGCAGGCCTTGTCAAAGGCGCTTCTAAAGGCGAAGGTCTTGGTAATAAGTTTCTCGCCAATATCCGCGAGACAGATGCCATCATCCATGTGCTTCGTTGCTTCGATGACGACAATGTGGTGCATGTGGATGGTTCGGTCGATCCTATCCGTGACAAGGAAATCATCGATACGGAACTTCAGCTCAAGGACCTTGAGACCATCGAGACACGTCTGCCCAAGGTCGCCAAGTTGGCGCAAGTAGGCTCCGACAAGGATGCCAAGGTGCAATACAATTTGATGATGCGCATTAAGGATGCGTTGTCTCAGGGCAAGTCTGCACGCACGGTACAGCCCGAGAATCCTGATGAAGAGAAAGCCTATCATGATCTTTTCCTGCTGACCAGCAAGCCGATTCTTTATGTCTGCAACGTGGATGAGGCTTCTGCAAAGGATGGCAACGCTTACGTCGAAAAAGTAAGAGAAGCTGTGAAGGACGAGGATGCCGAGGTGCTCGTTATTTCGGCAAAGATTGAGTCTGAGATTGCTGAATTCGAGAGTTACGAAGAACGTCAGATGTTCCTCGAGGAACTCGGGTTGGAGGAATCGGGCGTCAATCGCTTGATCCATGCTGCCTTCAAGCTCTTAGGATTGCAGACCTACATTACTGCCGGCCCAATGGAAGTGAAGGCCTGGACTTATCGCAAGGGTATGAAGGCTCCACAGTGTGCCGGCATCATCCACGGCGACTTCGAAAAGGGCTTCATCCGCGCCGAGGTCATCAAGTATGACGACTACATCAAGTATGGCAGCGAAGCTGCTGTCAAGGAAGCTGGCAAGATGGGCGTCGAAGGCAAGGATTATGTCGTGCAGGATGGCGACATCATGCACTTCCGCTTCAATGTATAATAAAAAGAAGGGCATTTTACTTCCTTTATAACATATGAAACGACTGTTCCTCTTGGATGCATACGCGCTGATATTTCGCGCATACTACGGGTTCATCAACAAGCCGCTTGTGAATAGCAAGGGACAGGTTACTTCGGCCATCTATGGTTTTACCAAGACCCTGCAGGATGTATTGGGAGGCCAGAAGATGCCCGATGCCAATCCCGCTTGGCTCGATGAGTCGGGGCTGCTCCGCCCCGACTGTATCGCCGTGTGCTTCGATCCAAAAGGAGGCACGTTTCGCCACAAGCAGTTCCCTACTTACAAGGCGCAGCGCGAAGCTACGCCCGAGGACATCACTTTCGCCGTGCCGTGGATCAAGAAGATCATCGAGGCCTATCGTATCCCCATCATCGAAGTGCCTAACTATGAAGCCGACGATGTGGTGGGCACGATGTCGCGCCTTGCCGACGAAAGCGGGGAGTTCGAGACATTTATGATGAGCCCCGATAAGGATTATGCACAGCTCGTCACCGACCATAGCGTTATCTTCAAGCCTAAATCCTTCGGTCCAGGTTACGAGATTCTCGACCGGGATGCCGTGCTCAAGAAATATGGATTGAAACGAACCTCGCAAGTCGTCGATATGTTGGGTCTGCAAGGCGACTCGGCCGATAATATCCCGGGATGTCCGGGCGTTGGCCCGAAGACTGCGCAGAAACTTATCGAGGATTTCGATAGTGTGGAGAATATGATTTCTGTCGTTGAGGCAGCCGTTGCCGAGGGCAAAAAGGAGCTCCCCAATTTAAAGAAAGGTATGTTTGCCAAGGTGGCAGAGAACATCCAGCAGATCAAGGATTCCAAATACCTCGCCACCATCTGCCTCGACGTGCCGGGCACCGTGCTCGATGCCGAGGCTCTTAAGGTAGAGACTCCCGACTATGCCAAGCTCGCCGAACTCTTTGGCGAGCTCGAATTCCGCAAGATGCGCGACGAGGTTCGAGCAAAGATAGGCAGTGACTCCCTTTTCGCAGAGCAGTCAGCACCTGTCACTACGTCGGGCCCTGCAACTGGCTCTTCGGTTTCTGCCGGTCAATCTGCGTCCTCGTCTCAGCCAAGTTTGGCTGAGGGAAGAGACGCAGGCAACCGCCCCTCTCAACCAATCCCCGAGAGTGTCCCCGTGGCTCCTCAGTCCTATCAAACCATCCGCGACATCAAGACCAACTATATCATCGTTGATACTCCCGAGAAGCGACAGGACATGGTGTCCGAACTTTTCTGGACTGCGGAATGGGCTTTCGACACCGAGACAACCGCTCTGAACATCATCGATGCAGAGCTTGTGGGCATATCGTTTGCTGCAGCAGACCACAAGGCTTGGTATGTACCCGTGCCTGCCGATCAGAACGTCGCGAAAGCCATTGTCGAGGAACTTCGTCCCATCTTCGAGAACGAAGCAGCTCTCAAGATAGCTCAGAATGCCAAGTACGACTATTCCATCCTGAAGCGTTATGGCGTCGAGGTGGCTTATCCACTTTTCGACACGATGATAGCGCATTATTTGCTCGAACCTGAGCAGCCGCACAACATGGATTACCTGTCGGAGATTTACCTTGGCTACAAGCCTATCCCGACAAGTGCACTCATCGACACCGGCAAAAAGAAAAAGGCTGCCGAAGCTGACCTCGACCTTTTTGCTATGATGGATGCAGCCGAGGACGAAGAAAAACCGAAAACCATGCGCGATTGCCCAGTGGAGCGGGTGGCTGAGTATTGTTGTGAAGATAGTGACGTGACGTATCAGCTCGCACAAAAGTTGCGCCCGATGCTGAAGAAGGAGAATTTGCTCAAACTCTTCACCGAAATTGAGATGCCTCTTGTTCGTGTATTGGCAGATATGGAACTTACGGGTGTTCGATTGGATGTCAGTGCACTCACCGAGTCGAAGGCAATCCTGGAGGAGGAGCAGAAGCGACTGGAGCAGCGACTGGGCGAGATTGCAGGCCATCCCTTCAATCCGCTCTCACCTAAGGTTGTGGCACAGGTGATTTTCGATGAATTGCGTCTCGACCCGAAATCCAAGAACCGCAGTACGGCCGAAGATGTGCTTGTGCAACTCAAGAGCCGTCTTGACAATCCTGTCCATCTCGAACTTATCGACGGCATCCTGAGTTATCGAGGCAACAAGAAACTGCTCGGTACCTACATCGAGGCATTGCCTCAGGAAATCAATCCGAAGACGCATCGCATCCATTGCCAGTTCAACCAGACGGTCACGGCTACGGGACGACTTTCGAGCAGCAATCCCAACCTGCAGAATATTCCGATACGCGATGCAACAGGCCGCGAATTGCGCAAGGCATTTGTCCCCGACGAGGGCGAAGTCTTCTTCAGCGCCGACTATAGTCAGATTGAGTTGCGACTCATGGCTCATCTGAGCCAGGACCCGAACATGGTGGAAGCCTTCCTCGAAGGCGACGATATTCATCGTGCTACGGCTGCAAAGATTTACCATAAGTCCCTCGAAGAGGTCACCAAATTGGAACGTACCAAGGCCAAGACGGCTAACTTCGGCATCATCTATGGCATTTCGACCTTCGGCCTGGCTTCCCGTCTGAATA
>Ga0310695_10005336_pt1 | contig 22537 bp, 22 predicted proteins | sample RumenRJG_04DNA_FD_203882 | JGI IMG/M metagenome (GOLD analysis project Ga0310695, IMG submission 203882) | Bovine rumen microbial communities from Lethbridge, Alberta, Canada - RJG_04 (v2) (version 2) | ecosystem: Host-associated > Mammals > Digestive system > Stomach > Rumen | place: Canada...
TTCTTATTGAATTGTTAATCAGGCTTGCAAGAATATAGCAGTTTTTCAGATTTACCGATTTGGAATTGATGATGTTTCCAAGGGCCTTCAGGTTAAATTTGATATCATTTTTGACTTCCATGAATTCGACCTGGTTTAAATTTACTTTTCTCAGATGCTCATATGCATCTTCAAAATCCATATTGTCCCATGCATAATATGCTTTGCAGAGATGCATTAATGAGTCCTTATGGATGTTCAAATCTACGATATAATTCAGGATATCGATGCATGCCCTGAAACGATTGGCGTTAAAATTGTTTCTTGTTCTCATCAAGGCGAACTTGTCATATATCTTGTAGATGTTTTGGTAGTTGATGATTTCGGTTCCCCTTGAAACTTCGCCTGTTGACCTGTCGCCTCCGACAGAAATCAGATCCTTTGAATAGAACATTCCACAGCTTGCCATTGCTGCAGACATTGTTTTGGTTCCGGAGGTGTAATCCATAATTATATCATAGTCGTTATCATCTTCATAATCCAATTCCCATATCTTTGATTCATATGCTTCAAAACAGGTATTCAAATCATCTATTGCATTGATTATGACAATCTGATAATCCTCATCCACTATGAATTCATCTTTATCTTTTTGAAATAGTTCTTTTATATATTCAACTGTCCCTTTTGACTTGTCTGATGCGAAAAATATGACTTTGTCTGGGCGTATCTTATTTATGGTGTAATATAATTTTTGTGCATGGTTTTGAGAGTTTTCTTCATTTATGTTTAAATTTGTACCGGTTCCCACGGTCATAAACAGAATGACTTTCTTTCTTTTCATAATATCACTTTAGATGTTTTCAGCTATCAAATTAAATAGTTCTTTAGTCTTGTCGGTTGCGGTGCTTTCCCAAATGTCTTCAGGAATTTCATATACAAATGTCGGATATCCTGCCTGTGCAATCGGTTTTGAAACCAAAACGGCAGAGGTGGATTTGTATGTTTCGTTTCCAGTTACAGGATAATAGTTGAAATCGCTGCTTTCGCTTATCTTTTCGGAAATGCTTACAGAAGCGTTATCCATAGCAGGTGTGGCAAGATAGAAACCTTCACCATATTCCGGATTATGGGAATGGCTTATTATCACTGCATCTGCATCGGAGGCGGTAACATTTGGATTGACATAATCATGAACCAGGCTTTCCCCGTTTGCCCTTCCCTTTTCATAATCATCAGGACTGTCAGTTACGGTTACCTTATAGTTGATAACCTTGACATTGTCATTTCCGAATTGTCGTGCTGCCTGTATTTCAGGCTCAATTGACAGGGTTTCCCTTGGATGAATTCCGGTTATCAGAGCAATGCATTTGGTGGCGTTTTCATTTCCGGCAATTCCGACTTCCACTGTTCCGATACTGGTATTTGCAATTGTAGTATATTCAATTTCAGGATAATGTGTGCTTTCAAAAAATATTATCCCTCCAATAATTATTAATGACACTACAATAATAATTATTTTGCTTGATTTTTGCATATTTTCACCTTAAGTAATATTTTGTTGACTACACTAATTAATATATTCCAAATGGTGATGAAAATTACATTAAAAAAATAGTAAAATGTATATCCAAGCACTGAAATGCAGTGCCCAGATATGTTTTTTGATTTAACGGTCGGTGTTGAATTTGTCGCTTGACCTGATTCCTACAAGTGATGCGAATACTGCAAGGACACATGCGACTGTACATATTATACAGATTATTTGTGATGCCTGCACAATCATTGCCGCATATTGAGGATCCAGTTTCAGGCTGCCCATTACCCATGCAAATATCAATGTCAAAAGCCCTAAACTCATTGTTTGGCCTATGGTTCTCATTGTTGCCTGTGATGCAGATGCTGTCGGCGCATCTCTTGGAGGAACTGAGCTCATGATGGCGTTCATGTTCGGACTTGAGAAGAGCCCCATTCCGATACCCTGCAGCACCATTGCAAGAACAACGATATACAGTGGGGTTTCACCGGTGAGGAATGTCAGGATTCCCAATGCGATTGCAGCTATTCCTATTCCCAATGCTGCCAGCTTTTGAGGATGTATCCTGTCTGAAAGCTTTCCAGCATTAGGAGCCATTATCGCCATGATGATAGGTGTGATGATCAATATCATTCCGGACATTTGAGCATCCCAGCCTCTCACATACTGGAAATGATAGTTTAGAATTGTTGTAACAACCATAATCGCCAGATAGCTGCATAATGCCGCAACGTTGGATGATGTGAACTTCTTGTTTTTGAAGAGGTTCATATTGAATACAGGTGATTTCTGCCTTAACTCATACCATCCGAAGACTGCCAATATTACAAGGCCTGTAAGGGTAAGTATCTTTCCTGTTGTTGTTATCAGGGAAGTGAATCCATAAATGAAAGCTAGAATGCCTATTGCATATAATACGGATCCGACCTTGTCGATTTTATCCTTTTCATATGTTTTCCACTCCTGAGGTATTTTCAGAATCATCAAAATGATACATAATACCAAAAATGGAATCACAAAGTAAAACATGGACCTCCAGCCGAGATTATGCACTAGAAATCCGCAGATTACAGGGGACAGGGATGTTGCAAGATATACTCCTGTCACTGTAAAGCCCAATGCCTTTCCACGATTTTGCGGTTTGACCGCATGCACTACCATTGCCATTGCAGATACGTTCAGGAATGCCACTCCCGCACCCTGAATAATCCTGAATACCAGGAATGATTCTGTTGAAAATGACAGACATGCGCCAATTGAGCCTGCAAGAAATACAAATATTCCTGCAAGCAATGACTTTTTAACTCCGAATTTTCCTGAAATTTGTCCTGCCGGCACTGTAAAGACTGCAACCACCAGGAAAAATATTGTTGGAACCCAGTTTTGAATAACATTGTTCATTGCAAAGTCCTGTGCTATCGCTGGAACCCCAATAATTATTCCATTTGATAGAAAGACTGCAAAAAATGATGTTATGAATGATATTGCCACTACATATGTTTCGAACTCTAATTTCATTTTTTCTCCCTCTTTAATTATCTTCAATAAGATTCATGCCTCTTTTTGCTATTTCCATTATTCTTCTTTTGACTTCAATGTCGTCTTCTGTTATTCCCACTTCCATTTCCCATTCCTTTGTTATTCTTCTGTATTCCGGAACAAGATTTCTTCCCTTTTCGGTTGTATTCAACATGTATTTGCGTCTGTTTTCTGGATTGACCTTTCTTTGGATAAATCCCTGCTCTTCAAGTTTTCTTAATGTCTTTGCGATGTTTCCTTTGCTTTGGCAAAACATGTTCGCCACATCCTCCTGAGAGCAGTTTGGATTATCGTAGATGAACATGATATATCTCACATCATGGCCCAAATCAAGTTCATTGAATTTTGATTTCATGTATTTCTGCTGATTCAGGGAAATGTTGTGAATCCATGCGACAAATGGTGTATTGTCATTTAGTGCCTGATAACTTTCATCCTCCATATTTTTCACCTGATTCATAATATGTTTTGAAAGAATATAAATGTTTCTAATGAAACAGTTCTAAATGAAACAAATATAGTCTTTCCTGTGAACCTTTGATTTTTAAATCCAAAAGATTTTTATAACATGTTTCAATGAAAGCAATTTTTCAGAGTTATATCAATTTTTTAAAGCCATTACAATTCAATAAATATTAAATAGGATGAATAAAATATCAATTAATTAATTTCAAGAGATTTTAGAGGAGTTGTAAAAAACATCAAAAAAGAAAATTCTGATGACTCTGAAAGTGCCATTATATCAACTGAAAGATGGTTTATTTTATGAGTATTGAAAATAAAACTCATTTAACAAACTATCCTTCTCATTAATATAGATGAAATGGGAATTTAAAATAAAATTTAATCAGGGATATATATCAAGTCCTTTAAAAAATTAGATTTCAATCAAAAATTGGTGAGGATAATGAAAAATCATATTAATGCTGCGGCATATGAAACCTTTTACATCACAAAGGACATCAACTATCAATATAACAATCCCCTGGACACAAGAAGGGCACCGAGGTTTGAATTAAATATCAAAAGATACATGGGAAAATCAAAAATCAGCAGAAACAGCAAAATCAAGTTCATTAATCTAGAAGTTTAGCAACTACATATTCTCCAAGGTAGATGAATAATATCTCAGCCTTCTGATTGTCTGAAATTGAATTTTTAATGTCGCTTGCGCTTTTGACCTCATCGATTAATGTATATGGATTATTTGCAACATATCCTACAGTTTCACCTTCATACACTGCCGCTACTGCATCAGGATCATGCTCGTTGTCCTCATCCCTGACCAGACTTATAATATTTCCGGCTTCCGGTGTGAAGTTATAAAAGTCGCTTCCGACAATATTGATTAGAGTGTCCTGGGTGGTGTTGAGATATTCGCACTGCTCTTCAAATTCCCTGAGCCTGTCAAATTCCTTATATGCAGTCAGATAACATTTATGGGCATCGGCAAGCTGATTTAATGCCTCCAGGATTTCAGCCTTAAGGAAGTAGAACTCAGAGGGATCTTCACTTTCAGGAATATTTTCAATTCCGCACTCTATTAGTCTTAATGCCTTTTCGTAATCGGCTTCGGGGAAAAATGTAACTTTTGCCCATCCATATAAGCAGTTGGCCTTGTTAATTTGAATATCGGGAGATTCATGAAGTTTCAGCGCATCATCAAAACACTCAAGAGATTCATCAAATCGTCCAAGATTTTGCAAAACGATTCCCTTGAGGTTTAAGTTGGTGTAATTATAGTCTGTCTTTAAAGAGTTATCTATTTCGCTTAAAGCTTTGGTAAATTGCTTTTCTTTTATCAGATGGTCGATTTTGGGAGTATCCGAAACCTTGAATCTTGACTGGTGGGCATCATCGGACGAATCGATATAGAGATAATCTTTCATGATATCATTTTTTTCAAAAATCATTTATTAACTTTTATATTCTTTAAAACAAATATTTACCTAGGAGTAAATAAAATGGATTATGATGTCATATATATTGGAAGTGGAAATGCCGCTTGGCAAGGTGGCAGATTCTTAAGAAAAGAAGGACTTAAAATTTTAATCGTTGAAGAAAGTCTATACGGTGGAACCTGTGCAAACAGGGGATGCAACTCAAAGGCATTGCTTGATGCGCCTTATGAAATCAAGGCACTGACAGAAAACTTTGAGGGCGTTGGAAAAGACGGTGATTTTAATGTCAGCTGGCCTGATCTGATGAAGCTGAAAAGGAAACGCATTGCAAACATGGCCCCATTTTTGGACGGCAAATTCAAGGAATATGACCTTGATGTTGCCCATGGAAAGGGAATAATTTTGGATGAACATACCGTTAAAGTCGGCGATGAGACATTTACAACAGATAAGATTGTAATCTGCACAGGCCTGAAACCTGTCATTCCGGATATCCCTGGAAAGGAATACCTGCATGACAGCACTGACTTTCTGGATATTGACGATTTGCCGAAACATGCAATCATCATAGGCGCAGGATTTGTCGGAATGGAATTTGCATCAATACTTGCAGAGGCAGGACTCAGCGCAGATGTTATAATCAGGGGAAATATGGCTCTTAAATACTTCCACCAACCATATGTACAGAACGTGATTGAAATCCTTAAAGAAAAAAACATTAATTTCCATTTTAACCAGACAGTAACTGAAGTAATAAGCAATATCGATATAGACAATCCCGAAGATAAGGTCCTTAATGTTGAAAATGCATTGAACTCCGATGATGATTTAAGAGATCCAGAAGCAAAAATTGATAACGTTGCCTATGAAGACGGCTTTACAGTCAAATGTGAAAGCGGCCTTAGCCTGACCGGAGACTATGTTATTGCCGCAATGGGCAGAACAGCAAATGTTGAAGACATCGGCCTTGAAAATGTGGGCCTGACATACACAAACAAGGGAATTAAGGTGAACGGACACCTTCAGACTGAAGTTCCCAACATCTACGCTTCAGGGGATGTTGCAGATACAGGAATTGCAAAGCTTGTAACCGTTGCAATACATCACTCAAAATACCTTGCAAAGGAATTGCTGGGCAAGGCTGATGAGATAACCTATCCTGTCGTTCCTGCAGTTGCATATACAATTCCAAGAATTGCCACAGTTGGCGTTCCTGCATATGTAGCTGAAGAAAGCGATGAATATGATGTGCATACAATCAGATACGGCAACTCATATTCCCTTGAGCTTAAAAACGACCGTACCGCTGAGGCGAAAGTCATTGTGGATAGGGACCTCAACATTGTAGGTGCTGAAATATATGCTGCGGATGCTGAAAACGTGGCGAACATGTTCGCATTCATCATCAATAAGAAAATAACCCTTGAAGAGCTGGACTATATGATTTATGCCTTCCCTTCAAGCAGTTCTGTATGTTTATATAAATTGCACAATATACATTATGATTTCAGTTAGGATTTTTCCTAACTTACTTAATTTTTTGAAAAATAGTTATATTACTTCAAAATTGATGAGATTTACCTTATTTGAATGGAGCTTAGGGTTTTCATCTAATTTTTCGGATAGCTTTGTAGTGATGTATTTTTTGTTGTCATCCGGAAATACTGTGGCGATTTTCAACTCATCACTGTCCATAAGGACACTTGCAAGGAAGTTTGCTCCGCTTGAAATTCCTATTCCCAAACCGAACTCCTTGGCTATTCTTTTGGACATGTTGATTGCATCGCAGTCATCAATCAATACTATATCATCAATCAGATCTTCATCTATAATGCCCGGAATGAAGTCATCACCGATTCCTTCAATCATGTGGCTTCCCTCTTCCATTCCCATCTTAAGTATGGACAATGTGGAAGGTTCGAGTGCAAATACTTTTGAATCGGGATTGTTGTCCTTTATTCTCTGACCGATTCCCATCAGTGTTCCGCCTGTTCCGATTCCTGAAACGAAAGCGTTCACATCTGGAAGCTCATCTATTATTTCCTGGCCGGTAGTGTAATATTGGGCCTGAGTATTCAATTCATTATCAAATTGGAGTGGTTTATATGCACCGATTTCCTCTGCAAAGTCATCAACCATCTCCAAGGCCCTTTTGAATCCTCCTTCCTCTTTTGATACCAGATGAACGTGAGCTCCGTACATCTCAATGAGTTTTCTTCTCTCAAGGGATACCCAGTCAGGCATGAATATGTGGACCTCATGGCCGAAAAGGGCGCCGATGGCACTGAATGCAATGCCGGTGTTTCCGCTTGTAACTTCAATGATTGGCTGGCCGTCTGCCAAATTGCCGTTTTTTCTTTCATTTTGGATAATGTATAATGCAATCCTGTCCTTTATGCTTCCGGTATAATTGTAGTATTCGAGCTTGGTGTATATGCTGCCCTTCTTTCCTTCATATTCATAATCAATCTTAATCATCGGTGTGTTTCCAACTAGCTTTTCTACATTCATAATTATCCAATCCAATTCAATATTAAACTATTATATATTTGTATCTTGATTGTAATATATTTTTTTGAAAAATTTTTTCTGTTTTGAAAAATAATCATCCTGACCATTGGTAGGCCATCCTTGGAGAGCCGTCTGCAACATAAATTGTGCCGCACTTTTCAAATCCGCTTTTTTCGATTTGGCCCTGCATTATGATATTGTCCGAATGGGTGTCTATTCTGATGTTTGTATGGTTTTCCTTCAGGTATTTGATGGCGCACCGGAATATGCCGTGAACTCTGCCATCGCTTGCGATTCTATGGACGGTTACATATTCATCATCATTGAGCCATTTGCCATTTTCAATATGTTCATATGTAGGTTCATCACCATTAAAAACCGCAAACACTCCATGGATATCACTTCCTTTGCAGATTAGATGACAAGCTCCATTTTCAATGTCGCTTTCAATAAGTTCCTTTGGAGGATATGAATGTCCCCACTGGTTAGGATTTCCAGATTCAATCATGAAATCCTGAGCGATTCCATATATCCTCATGATTGCATCCAAATCTTCAATTGCAGCTTTTCTGATATGCATATAATCAACTTAAATTTGTTCTAAAAAAAGAAAAAGGAATTGAATTATTTTGTAAATTCAATTGATTTTGCCATGTTTATTGCATCGGCCCTGTTGTTGTATCCAACAACAACCATGATTCCATCATCAACGGCCATGGCTCCGTAGAACTTGTCTTTTTTATAGACCCTGATGTCCCCATCTTTTCCATCCGCTTTAAAACCTGAAGCCTTTTGGAATTCATCAAATTCATTGTCACTTAGGTTTTTTTTGATTGACGGATCTGCATAATACGTTACTAAAAGGCTTTTGTCTTTATCCATAAATAATATGATACCCTCTTCTTCGGTTTTGTTCAAATTTGATCCCTTAACAACATCCATCTTGAATTTGCCGTCAAAATCTTGCTTTTCAAAACTGGTGGCCACTACTGTCGATAGGGAAAATGCACATGCGATTGCCAGTATGAATAGTATCAGCATATATTTTTTCATTTGTCAACCTCCAATTTGGTTATATAGTTATTTAATTGATTTATTATATATATTTTTAATTATTACAAAATATATTACATTATGTTCACTAAAAAATGAAAAATTAAAGTTTTTAATAATATTGGAATGTACTAAGTATATTATTTTGGCATTCTGTTTATTTCTATCATCATGTCGTTAAGTTCAAAAAATATTGAAGGAATCACTCGAATCATTTAATTTAAAAATGACTCCTATCTCAAATTTATCTTATAAATGAACAAATTCATTTAATAAATTTTTTTAAATTTAGAATATTCAGATAAATTTGGAATGATAAAAATTTAGGCCATCTTTTGGAAATAAATATAATAATTTATATACTTTTAAAAATAGAAATTGGACTATAAGGAATATTGTTATGTTTAAATTAATTAAAGGTGAAAACATGTTTAATAAAAAATATATTATGATTCTGCTATTGCTGATAGTAGGCATATGTGCAATGTCGACTGTTAGTGCAGCAGATAATGTTACAGATACCGTGGCTAGCGAAACTAGCGATTCTGTAACAATTGAGCAAACAATTGCCGATGATGTAGTAAGTAATGAAAATTCTGATGAAAATGAGAAATTGGCTAGTTCACAGGACTCCCCTGATTTGTCAGTTGATAACTCTGGCGAAATTTTATCTGAAGCCCCACCTGCAGGTATTAGTGGTTATTATGTAGTTCTTAAAGATAACTATGAGATTTCCGCACATACTGAAGCAAAAATTAATTACTATAGGTCTCCTTCTCCTTCCTATATGCCTTATGAGGCATACCATTATTATATTCGTGTCATTGACGCTAATTATAATATACATTACGATAGAGAAATTTTGAGCAATGATCATACTGCAGGAGATGTTACTCATACTATATCTAAATCTAAAAATACTATTGGACCTGGATCATATATTCTAGCATTTGTAAATTATGCAGACAATAAAGTTCTTGACACAGCTATTTTAAAGGTGAGGGGCGAAGTAAAAATCACCGCTACCGGTTATAATGCAAATTATATGTCCGACGCTAAAATGACTGCCACAATTACAGATGCAGTAAATGGAAAACCGATAAATGCTTTATATGTTAAAGTTGAATTCACTAAAGGCAATACTAAAATAACAAAATATTACATACCTAATTCCAATGGCCAAATTTCTTTTGTACCTCCAGTGGGAACTGGAACTTGGACTGTGCAATTTACTCCTAATGAGTCCCATATTTCTGGATCTGCAGTTACTACAACCGCTACAATTACAAAATCTAAAGTAAATGTAAAAGCTAAGAAAGTGGTTGAATACAAAGGATTCAAGGCTAAACTTAAGGCTACCGTAAAAAGCAACGGCAAGAATGTCAACGAGGGAAAAGTCCAATTTAAGATTAACGGAAAGAAATACAACGTCAATGTTAAAAATGGTGTTGCCACTAAAAAAATTAAATTGAAAAAGATTAAAAAATACAAATACACTGCAAAGTATCTTGGAAATGCCAACCTGTATAAGTCCAAAGTCTCCAAGGCAAAGGCCATCATGAAAAAACGTCAGAAAGTCAAAATCACTTTCAAAAAGCCTGTAGTATATACCGGCCAAACTAAAAAAATTGTCGTTAAAATTAAATCCAGAGGCAAATATGTCAAAGGAGGATGGCTTTTCATAAAAAGCAAAGTAGGTGTAGATAAGGTCAAGGTTAAAAAAGGAAAAATCACATTATACGCCTATGGTTCATTAGCTGACCACTATAAGGGAACCAATGGTATAGACAAGTTCTACAAGAAAAAAGTAACCAAGAAGTACTGGCTCAAATATAAGCCTGAATCACATAAATACCTTCCTAAAAAGGTAAACTATAAGGCTATTTCCAAATTTAAATGTGACCTGTGCGGTAAAAAATCTACCCATTACCACTACAGCTACGGTTACTTTGTCGTGTACAAGTATAAAATAGTAGTATCTTAAGGGAAATCCCTTTCCCTTATCCTTATTTTTTTTAAAAAACAAAAATACTTTTAATTAATCAGCTTTTTTTAAACAATAACTTTTGATTTTTACAGTTAATTTTATTAGTGATGAGTGAAATAATATACCTAACGAACGGTTGGTAGGTTAAATGAATACTAAAGAAAAGATTTTTGACGTGGCATTGGATCTGTTTTCAAAAAAAGGATACGACTCAGTTTCACTTAGGGAGATTGCTGAAGAGGTGGGCATTAAAAAAAGCTCAATATATAGTCACTATCCATCAAAGGAAGCAATACTAATAGACATATTTCAATACTTAAGCGGACTTTTTGAATATGATGAACTGCTGAACAGCAAGGAGCTTGTCCTGTCAAGCGATAATGAGATATTGCTTGAAAACCCTGAAATGTTCTATCATATGGGTTCTGAAGCGATAAGGAAGATGTTCACTCAGGAGAGAAACCTGAAAATATGGAAATTGATATTTATCCAAATGCATTACAATGAACATATAAGATTGTTTTTCAAAGAGGAGATATTGAAAAAACCGTTGATGTTCTGGAAGAAGTTTTTCACAATTCTTAAGGAAAACGGCATCATCAGACAAGATCTTGACCCGGAACTCTTGGCCAAGGAGTATTACAGCTTTCCAATATACATGATAATGGAGATGTGTGCAGAATATGAAGACATTCCCCAAAATCTCCTTGATGATTTTTTCAAACAGACAGAAGACCATGCCAATTTCCTGCTCGACTGCATAAAGGTGAAAAAATGAGTGAAAGTGATTTCAATATTCAGGAATACCTGACAACCGGCGTTGAAATCATCCTGAAGGATGCAATGCGCGCTACTTTTAGAAATCCAAAGGAAAGCATATTCCTGCTTAAATTCGCAAAGCATGCCAAAAAGGCCAATAGGATTAGGGAAAGCTATGACAAACAAGGCAAAAACATCCCCGCATTTTTGATTGCAAGCATAACAAGCAGCTGCAATCTGCACTGTGCAGGATGCTATTCAAGGGCAAGTGACGCATGCAATGACGAAATACCTTCAAATCAGCTTTCAGATGATGAGTGGGAAGACATATTCAGGCAGGCAAGGGATATTGGAATAAGCTTTATTGTTCTTGCCGGAGGAGAGCCTATGATAAGGGAAGATGTCATAATTAAGGCCAGCAATTATCCTGAAATACTCTTTCCGATATTTACTAATGGAACCTTGCTTGATGAAGATTACTTTAAACTATTGGATGACAACAGGAATCTGGTGCCGATTCTTTCCATTGAAGGAGGTGAAGAGGTTACCGATTCCAGAAGAGGGAAAGGAGTATACAGCCAACTGATTGAATCAATGAATCTGATGAATAAGAAAAACATCATTTTTGGGGCTTCACTAACATTTACAAAAGAAAACTTGGCAACCCTACTTTCAAGAGATTATATTGATGAACTGCATGATTTGGGATGTAAGGTGGTGTTTTTCATTGAGTATGTTCCGATGAATGGGGAAAGGATGGATCTTGCTCCTGGAGACAGTGAAAGGGATTTGCTCTTTAAAGAGATTGACCGTCTGCGCAATGAGTATGAGGATATGCTCTTCATGTCATTTCCGGGTGATGAAAAGACATCAGAGGGATGTCTTGCAGCGGGAAGAGGTTTTTTCCACATCAATTCCCATGGCGGTGCCGAACCGTGTCCTGCTTCACCATATTCAGACATCAATGTAGGTGAGACATCAATCCTTGAAGCATTGGACTCAAACCTGTTCAGGTCACTTAGGGATGGGGGAATTTTAATGGATGAGCATGAAGGGGGATGCGTTCTGTTTGAACATAAGGAAGATGTTGAAAGAATATTGAAAGGATGAGATTTCCCAAATCTAAAACATTTTTATATCATCATATCAATATTATATACTTGGAGGAATTTTTATCAATTTTAAGCTTATTATTGTTTTATTGTCATTATCATTCTTTTTGTCAATGACCTGTGTCATGGCAAGTGATGTTAATCAGACAGGCAATTTTACCAAATTGAACAGCATTATAAATGATGCTGATGACAATGCCAATTTAACCAATGATTATGAATACATTGATGGTGATGGTGATTTATCCATTTCAAAATCCATTACAATCCATGGAAACGGACATTCATTAAAAAACAATAATGCTTCCATTGTTGTAAGTGAAGATAACTCCAATATTATTTTTGAAAATATTGATTTTTTAGACAGACCGTCCATTATTTCAAACAACACTCATTTTTCAAACATTACATTTATAAACTGTAAATTTGAACCCGTGAATTCCACCCAAAACAATACAATATATTTTGACAGATACATGGGCATTCTTACAAGCGGTGAGATATCTCCAACCGTTAAGCAACTTGCAAAATTAATAGTCGGCAAATCAAAAGGTCTTAAGGCAGCTAAAATACTGGCAAAATGGGTTGGAAAAAGCATTGAACATGAAACTGCAGAGGGATTTTATCAAACAGCCGAGATGACATTATTCAGGAAATGCGGAAACTGCTGCAGTCAAACAGATCTCTTTTTGCAGATGTGTGTTGCTGTAGGCTTGGACAAGAACCATAAATTAGGATACGTTCATGTCGGAACAATGATGTTTGGAAAAAGGCATTTCTTTGCAATGATTGATAATGTATTGGTGGATGTGGATGCAAAGTCAAATTCTCCTTGGGGACATGCAAACATTGGAGATAGGGATTTTTACAGGATAACCGAATATCCGTATCTGCCCCTTCCAAGAGAATACTGATTGCATCTTGCATTTGGAAAATTTGAACTATTTGAAAAACCAGGTAAATTCAGTTTCCAAATACGGGTCTATTTCTAAAGCTTTTTGAGAAATATAATCTCTCAATTTCAACAGGTTTTCTTCAGAATCAGAGGTTATATAGATAATTTCAGGCAAAAGTTCTATTTCATCTGTTGATTTTCCTTCAAGAGGTCTGAAATTAGGTTTGAAACCTTTGCAATAACCGAAATCGGTGTTGATGAATTTCAAATCATCGATCTGTTTGAAGGTGCCCTTTTTTAGGAATTTAACATTGTCGAATTTGATGGCGATTTGAGCACCATACTTGACGGTTACCAGGAATTCTCCGGTATCATTATCCCTTAAGACATAATCAATATGCAGTTCATCTAATTCATCAATCAAATTTTCTACTTGCTTATTTAATATTCTGTCGTTTTCTGCTACTATCTGAAAGAATACAACATCATTTGAAATTTGGTTGGAATCTATTGGCTGTTTGCCAAAATACATATGGGAAGTGGTATCCTTTACATCAACAGCATAGCGGGAAATGATATCATTCACCTCTGATACCTTGCTACTATTAATAACTCCCAAAATAAAATTTTGTTTAACAGACATAACTATTATTTATATTTTCATGACTTAAATAGGTTACATATTACTGATTTGATTTCATCGTTTCAAACTGCTCGTCACGGCCCTTCAGCTTGAAGGTGAACAGGAACGCTATGAATCCAACTATTGCGGCCAAAATCAGACTTACCCCATATCCCAATATTCCTGAAAATGATGCAATGACACCTCCGATAAGTGCCCCTCCTATCAGCTGACCTGCACTTGAAAGCATATTTACGATGGCCTGGCCAGCTCCCCTTTCCTGAGGTTTCGATTCGCTTAAGACAATGTATCTTGAACCTCTCCGGCTTAAAGAAGCCGGATAATTCTTGCACAATAAAGTTAAATTTTTTTTCAAATCAATTGTAAATCATATGCATCATTTTCCTTTGAAATTGCCTCATTTGCAATTAAGATAACTCCATCATCTTTCAGGACCATTCTAACTTCCTTCAAATCATTTAAAAAATCCGGCCAGAAATAAACTGTTTCAAAAGCGGTTATGATATCAAAGGCGATGAATAATGTTTGGATATCTCATTAGAAATATTTTTTTAATTGGAAAATCAAATATAAAACTAACTACAACACAATTTAATGGTTTGATAAAAATGAACATCTTAATATCCAATGATGATGGAGTTTCCGCACCGGGAATATTGGCCGCAAAACAGGCCGTTGAAGATTTGGCCAATGTCACCGTCGTAGCTCCTGACAAAAACAACAGCAGCATAGGTCGTCGAATAACATTGTTTAAACATTTGAAATTGGATTCATGCAAACTTGAAGATGGAAGCCCCGCCTATAGCGTTTCCGGAAGTCCTGCCGATGCAGTTATTGTCGGTGCAGACTATGTGATGGATGAAAATCCTGATTTGGTAATATCCGGAATCAATCAGGGAGTAAATATAAGCTGCGACATTACATCATCAGGCACAGTATGTGCTGCCCTTGAGGCGGTTAGTCTGGGAATTCCTGCAATAGCCGTTTCCCTTTTTATGGATCCTAAAACTTCCTTCAAACAGGATGAAAACGGCGAATGGTATGTGGATTATGATTTTTCTCTGGCAAAGAAGGTTTTGCATGACCTTGTCTTAAAGATAATGGATGATGGATTTCCGGAAGATGTTGATTTGTTTAACCTGAATGTTCCTTCAAATTATGATTCGGAAGATGTCCTGATTACAGATTTAGCAGACAGGATGCTTGAAAAGAAAGTAATAGACAATAGCGATACTGAAAAAGAGGAACTGTTCAACTACCCATTGGATGAAAACCAGAAAAACGATGATTTAATAATGATTACCTCAGATTTGGTTAAAGAATATCCGAAAGGCAGCGACGGATATGCATTGATAGTTGAGAAATGTCCAAGCCTGACTCCCCTTAGCGTCGACATGACAATCAGGGATTTGAAGGATTGGAGTTTTAAATGAAGGCACATCCGAGTGAACCAGCAGAGGCATGCCTTGAGATTGGGATATAGAAGAAGATAGAATTATAAAATTTTTCTTTTTTTATTTTTTAGCTATATGTCATTAATCATAAACTAATTTTTATCAATATGCATCAACCATATTAATCAAATGAATTGTTAAAAGGATATTTGCAATTAGTATTATAATAATTATTAAGGCATTCTTTAATATACTTGGCTGAATTTCCGAAAAAGAAATGGCAATATTAATGACTGGAAGATGTCATTAATATTGAGTTGAAATCATTCCAAGACTTTGAAAAAACAGTGCAGGATATGCACTTTTCGTTGAAAAGTGTGCAAACATGACACATCAATGCCAATGACAAGCAAAATATTTTAAAAAATGCTTTAATCATGATAAAATAAAATTTATATTATATAAAAATATAATTTAATTTATGCCTTTAAAGAAAAACTATACCATTGGAATAATGGATGAGAGAAAAATTAAAGAAGTAAATGATGTTATATCCAAATATGCAGATATAACCATGCAGTCTTCATCCCATAGATATTTCGACAAGCATCCAATCAATGCAGATGAAGTTTTTCAGGATGTCACATTCTTCCAGTTGAAAGCTGAAGATGACGATTCGTTTGATGTGAAATTAAGTGAACTGATTGGGAATTTGGATGAACTTGACATTGACTATATGATTATGGATGATGAGACAAAAGACCTTATTGTCACCGTTGATTACGGCGGATACATCCTTGTCAAATTCGACAAGATTAATATCATAAAGCCTGGAACATATAACCTGATTGATGAAATGAAAACCATGAAAACAGATCTGGGATACTGCAAAGGGTTCAAACCTAAATTCAGACCCCTTAGTGGAGATTTATCCAAAGTCAAGGTCAATCCTGAAATCATATATATTGTTTCTGACTCTTCACAAAACCTGAAACGATTCAAGGATTTAATATCTGAAAAACTATTGGAATTCGATCCGGATTTTGAATTGGAATTCAGACATATCGAACCTCAGGATTTCTAAAATACAATGATGCTTTTAAAGGAAGTGAACTTTAATGTCAAGAAGATTTGCAGTCATAGACACCGAGACCAACTGGAACGATGAGGTAATGTCAATCGGCGTTCTGATTGCAAGATGCAGGAATTTCAAGAAAACTGATTCCCGTTACTACATTCTGCCAAGTGAAGAAAAAGTGGGTGGAATGTATTCAAAAAGCATGAGAAATACCTCTCATGAGATAATTACAGGCCACAGGGTTGAAGTGATTGATGACTTGAAAATCCTTTTGAATTCAAATGGTGTTGATGATCTGTTTGCATACAACGCTTCCTTTGACAAGAATCATTTGCCCGAACTTTCCGATTTCTGCTGGCATGACATCATGAAGGTCGCCGCCTACAGGCAGCACAATCCATGCATTCCAGACCATATGCCATGCTGCAAGACAGGGCGTCTGAAAAGGGGCTATGGCGTTGAGCCGATGCTTCGGATGCTGGGGGTTGAGGACTACAGCGAAACCCATAATGCGGTCATCGACGCAAGGGATGAATTGAGGATAATGACAAAATTAGGTTATGATATTGATTTTTATCCGGAAATCTAAATTTTAAATAAAGTTCTTGCATTTTTTGAAGTTATTTCAATGACTTCATATTCATTCATGTCCAGTTCTTCGGCTATTTTTCCTGTGACATATCCTATGTTGAGCGGAGTGTTGATTTCTCCTTTCTTCTGCTGCGGAGGCAAATAAGGGGAATCGGTCTCTACAAGCATATGGGCGACATCAATTTCATTTACCACTTTTCGTGTTTTCTTGTTGTTTTCATTGGTAACTGGTCCTCCCACACCTATATAGAAACCCAGTTTTATGAACTGCCTTGCCATTTCAACAGAACCCTGATAGCAGTGAAGCGATCCCACCACATCATGGCCTTTCAGCACATCAAAGGTGTCCTGCATGGCCTTTCTTGAATGCACAATCACAGGCAGGTGATGCCTTTCGGCCAAATTAAGCATATTTTCAAAAAGTTCAATCTGACTATCCTTATTGTCCTTTGTATGATAATAGTCAAGGCCTATTTCGCCTACGGCAATGACATTTTCATTTTCAAGCTGCCTGTCCAATAGGGAGATATCCTCTTCAGTAATATCATCCGCCAGTGTATAAAAGTATCCCAGAGCAGCATGGACATTTTCATATTTTTCTGCCATTTTAAGAACTTCAATATTGCTTTTAAAGTCAGTGCCGTTCAATATCAGGTGAATATCATTATCCAGGGCCTGTCTAATGATTTCCTCTGCGTTTTCCATTTCTCCATCATATACATGACAATGGGTATCGACTATCATAAAATCATCACTAAGTTTTTAATGTCTCGACTTCAATTATTATATAACTAGTTGGATTAAATTATATTTTTTGGTGAGGCAAATGGAAAGTAAGTTTTCAAGAACAGAGATGTTGGTTGGAAATGAGGGAATGGAAAAGTTGAAGGAAGCAAAGGTTGCCGTTTTTGGCATTGGAGGTGTTGGTTCCTTTGTCTGTGAAGGGCTTGCAAGAAGCGGTGTGGGCAATTTCATTCTTGTTGACTTCGACAGGATTGACGAGAGCAACATCAACAGGCAGCTGATTGCAACGGTGAATACGATCGGCAGATATAAGGTGGATTTGATGAAGGAAAGGATCCTTGAAATCAATCCGGATGCAAACGTTGAGATATACAAGGAATTCTACATGGCCGATTCGACAACAGACATAATAACAGAGGACTTGTCATATGCCGTTGACTGCGTGGACACCATAATGGCAAAGATTGCAGTCATCTGCAAATGCGATGCCCTGAATGTCCCTGTCATCTCTTCAATGGGAACCGGAAACAAGCTGGATGCCACCATGTTTGAAGTGGCCGATATCTATGAGACCTCAGTATGTCCACTTGCCAAAATAATGAAAAAAGATTTAAGAAAGAGAAACATAGAAAAGCTGAAAGTGGTCTATTCAAAGGAACACGCGATAAACACCAACGACTGTGAAATAAATCAGGGAAGAAAATTCAAGGTGAAAGGCAGCGTTTCATTTGTGCCTTCCGTTGCCGGACTTATAATTGCCGGTGAAGTGATAAAGGACATCATTCAGTAATATTTTGTGGCAAATGCCAGAATCAATGTGGCCATGAAACCTATTATGCAAATCATGGCGTACTTGTCAAAAGTGCCCTGGTACTTGTCGAATCTTTTAATTCTAAACGGTACGATAATTGGAAGCAGAGCAAATAACGGTATGAAATACCTTGTGCTGACACCAATATTCGTTCCTCCGACATCAGCCCATGTCAAAAGCTGGATGAAGCATGTTCCCATATATATCATCAGAAGTATCACTAATGTTCCTATCTTTGATTTTATATTAAACTTGGAATCGCTCGGATAAAAGAGCAAAGTAAGTGAAAGGAATATCCAAATCAGGACTGTAATGAACGTATAGTGGTCTGCATAATGATTGGCGCTGTATGCTCCGAAGAAATTGAAAAATCCGTTCAGGGTGATTCCTAAAGTATATGTGAAAATCATCCTAATGAATCTCAGAATGTTAAACGGATGATCCATCAGAAACTGTAACTGCAGTGAAGGATTCATGTAATTAAGCTTTGATCTCCATGAATGCATCAGGGCCGGTTCTGAATATGAACTCCACAATACTCCTATGCACGAAACAATAAAAATGCCCAGAAGCATATATCTTATGATTTTCTCATTTTTGAAGTTCTTGCGGGGAACCAGCAATATGAAGAAAACGAATGCAAGATATGGGAGCTTGCAAAGACCCAACAGCAATGACAATCCGCAGAATATTGCAACTTCCTTGGTATCAAGCGAACCGGGTTCGGATTTATACAGATATATGAAATATGCAAGAGTAAGCAATGCCAAACCGATTATCATAGAATCTATGCTGACTGAAGCCGCCTGATAAATCGAAATTGGTATGCATGCTACAGCCAAAAGGGGAACCTTAAGCACAGGTGCCTTTTTTACGGCCAGTGAAATCAATAGGGCATATGTAAACAGATTGAATATTCTTGGAAGCCACAGCATCCAGATGACATTCATGTCAAACAGCTTGGCTATAAAAACACCTATTCCCTGCGGAATATAACCATAAAAAGGATTCTGCTCAAAGGAAGAACCGTCAAGCATAGGTGTCTTGTTTATCACATTCGTATCGCCGTCCGTCATGAAGACCGTCTTTTCACGATTGTTTAAAAAGAACATGTGGCTCTGTATCGTTTCAAAACCTACATCAGTATTGAGCTCGTTGCTGTATTTTCCTTCGGTACGGTTGTACAGTTGAGTTAGATTGTGCTCGCCGCCCTCCCAATGGGGAAAGATCACTCCCTGAGAGGTAATTTCAGCCCTTGTAAGATGCTCCAATTCATCACTGACATCTACAATAGGAACAACAAATGCAGTGATTATCCCAAAACAAAGTATGATGACGAATGCAACCTTATACAATTCCTCTTTGGAATCGTGCATGAAATAATATGTAATGCAGAAGACTCCAAGTATTGCAACAAGAGCAAAAGCAGCTATTTCAAAGCGGGGATCTGCGAAATTCTTAGCTGAAACGGTGGACAGGCATGTAGCGGTGATGAATATCAAATAGACAATCAGATATTTCTTTGAATTAACCAGTGTTGAGGTGAATTCACTGCAATTTTCCTTGAAACCATTAATCATTAAAACACCGTTCTCCCCTAAAAATTAAAAAAATCTATTGAAAGTTAAATATTAACTTAAAGATATTTTTCTAATTATACATATTTAAATATTATCCACAATATGGTGAAAAATAAGCATATTCTCTACAATACATCATTAACGCCATAATGTATTTTGAAAATTTTGCTGTAACATTCACTTCAAAGGAAAAATATGAAAGTAATAACCGTCAATTGTCAAAAATACTTTGCATAAGCATTAATATTATTATATATTAAACCTAAACCTAACATTATGCATTATGTAAAAGCAAAGGGCATTTTCACATCAGATTATGGCATCAACATATACAGAGGCTGCACTCACGGATGCATCTATTGCGACTCAAGAAGCGAAGTCTACAGGTTCAGCCATAAATTTGAAGATATTGAAGTGAAGGAAAATGCCGTTGAACTGCTTAAAAGGGAACTCATCAGGCGCAAACCTTTCATGGTTGTGACAGGGGCGATGACTGACCCTTACGTTCCGATTGAAAAGAGACTGCAGCATGTCCGCAAATGCCTTGAAGTGATTTACAGGTACGGGTACGGTTTTTCCTGCCTTACAAAATCAGATTTGATTTTAAGGGACCTGGATTTGCTTAAAAGAATCAATGAAAAAAAGCAAAGTTGTCGTTCAAATCACATTAACGACTGCCGACGATGATTTGTGCAAAATTATAGAGCCCAATGTATGTCCGACATCAAGACGTGTGGAGGTGCTTAAAAGACTGGATGAAAATGGCATCCCCTCCGTTGTCTGGCTGTCTCCAATAATGCCCTATATTAATGATAATGAGGACAATGTCAACTCAATTTTGGATTTCTGCATTGATGCAAACGTCAAGGGCGTGCTGAATCTTGATATGGGGTTTTCATTGAGGAAGGGCAATCGGGAATATTTCTATGGAAAGCTTGATGAACATTTTCCTGGCCTAAGGCAGCGATATGTTGAGGAGTTCGGCAAGCGCAATTTCATCTACAGCGCAAACAACCGAAAGCTGAAGAAAATCATAGAGAACAGATGCAGGAAGCATGGGATGCTCTACAGACAGGAGGACATAATTGAGTATATGCATGAATTTCCCTGCCCTTCAGTACAGTCAAAATTAATGTAGAAATCATGTGAACAATTCAAGTATTTTTAATATTAGTGTATGAAGTTAATCATTAAATATAATTAGTAATAGATGTTTAATTAGTTGAATTTATATCGGAGATAAAAATGAAGAAAACAAAAGTTATCTGCAGTATAGGTCCAGCATGCGATTGCGTAGAGGTTATGGGTGAAATGGTCAACATGGGCATGGACTGTGCACGAATCAACCTAAGCCATGCCACACAGGAGACCATACCCCAAACACTTGAGGTCATAAGACAGGTGCGCAGACAATACAACCGACCATTGGCCATAATGTATGATACCAAAGGACCTGAATTTCGAACTCTTAGTTTCAAGAATGGAGGAGTGTCCCTTAAAAAGGATGATACAATCAGGATGAGCAAAACCTGCATAGTTGGAAACGAGGAGGAATTCGGAGTAAATCACAGCAATGCAATTGACTTCATTGAAGTTGGAAACAGGGTGCTTGTAGACAATGCACTATTCGAACTGGAAGTAATTGGCAAGAGCGAAGATTATGTGGTGCTGAAGGCCTTGGATGACGGCATGATACAGGACAAGAAAACCATCAACGTTCCGGGTGTCGATTTGAAGCTGGAATTCATGAGCGAAGTGGACAAAAACGACATTGCATTTGCCGCAAGGCATGCATGTGACTATCTTGCATTATCCTTTGTAAACACAAAGGAAGATGTGCAGGCCGCTCGAAAGATTATAGAAGAGGCCGGAGGAGATGCACTCATAATCTCAAAGATAGAAAGCCATACGGGCATTGAGAATATAGATGAGATAATTGATGAGTCAGACGGCATCATGGTGGCCAGGGGAGATCTTGGAGTCAACGTTCCCCTTGAAGAGTTGCCTGTGCTTCAAAAGGGCATTATCACAAAATGCCGCCAAAAGGGCAAGTTCGCAATTGTGGCCACTGAAATGCTGGCTTCCATGCTTGAAAGTCCAAGACCTACAAGGGCAGAGGTATCGGATGTCGCCAATTCTATATTGGATGGAACAGATTGTGTTATGCTGTCCGGTGAGACCACCGTCGGAAAGCATCCGGTAGAATCAGTGAGAATAATGAGCAGAATATGCAAATATGTGGAATCGACAATCGACTATACCAAACATGTCTCATACAAGGGAACAATAGGCACCAGCGACACCATTGCCAAACTGGTTGTTGACGCTGTCGAATTTTCAGACATCAAGCTGATAGTTACAACCACGCTGACAGGCTTCACTGCCCGCAGAATCAGCAATTTCAGACCAAATTCCATAATCAT
>Ga0310695_10005337_pt1 | contig 22534 bp, 20 predicted proteins | sample RumenRJG_04DNA_FD_203882 | JGI IMG/M metagenome (GOLD analysis project Ga0310695, IMG submission 203882) | Bovine rumen microbial communities from Lethbridge, Alberta, Canada - RJG_04 (v2) (version 2) | ecosystem: Host-associated > Mammals > Digestive system > Stomach > Rumen | place: Canada...
AATATAACAACATTTTTCATTCTTCAAAATAAGGCTATAATATTGATATAGTTAAATTTTGAAAGGTTATATCATGGCTGTGAAAGAAAAAGAAAAACAAGAAGTTGTTGATGCAAACGAACAAAAAGCCAAAGCATTGACAATGGCTATTGAAAAAATAGAAAAGGATTTTGGAAAAGGTTCTATTATGAAACTCGGCGACAGACCTTCGGTTGCAACGGACAGTATTCCGACAGGTGCTTTATCACTTGATGTTGCGCTCGGAGTCGGCGGAATTCCGAGAGGTCGTGTAATTGAAATTTACGGACCTGAAAGCAGCGGTAAAACTACGCTTGCACAACACGTTGTTGCAGAATGTCAAAAAAGAGGCGGGATTGCGGCATTTATTGATGCTGAACACGCTCTTGACCCGGAATATGCAAAAAATCTCGGTGTAAACATTGACGAACTTTTAATTTCTCAACCGGATACAGGTGAACAGGCTCTTGAAATTACGGAAGAACTAGTCCGTTCTGCTGCTGTTGATATCGTTGTCGTTGACTCAGTTGCGGCACTTGTTCCGAAAGAAGAAATTGAAGGTGCTATGGAAGATAAGCAAATGGGACTTCAAGCACGTTTAATGTCAAAAGCCCTGAGAAAATTGACAAGCATCGTTGCAAAAACTAACACAACGGTTATTTTTATTAACCAACTTCGTCAAAAAATCGGTGTTTTCTACGGCAGCCCCGAAACAACAACAGGCGGTACGGCTCTTAAATATTATTCAAGCGTAAGACTCGATATCAGAAAAATTGAAACTTTGAAAAAAGATGATAAAGAAGTCGGAAACAGAGTAAGAGTTAAAGTTGTTAAAAACAAAGTTGCTCCCCCATTTAGAACCGCAGAATTTGATATCGTATTTGGAAAGGGAATCTCTAAAATCGGTTGTATTCTTGATATGGCAGTAAATTTTGATATTGTTAAAAAAGCAGGCGCATGGTTCAGTTATAACGAAGAAAAAATCGGTCAGGGTCGTGACAAAGCAAGAGAATATCTTGAATCTCACGAAGATATTTTGAAAGAAGTTGAAGAAAAAGTAAGACAAAAACTTCTCGAAAGATAAATTCAAAAATAATATTTAAAAACGGGGATAAACCCCGTTTTTGTTTTAATTAATATGTAACAAGATATTGCTAATTTGAAAATAACTAACAAAAAATATTACTTTTTAACTTAAAATAAATGTAAAAAATAAAAGGAAGAAGAAAAATGGATATTAAAAAAGTCAATATAGCGGAAGTAAAACCTGTTAAAGTTACAGAACAAAAACAAAATTACGCATATATTTGGAAAGAAGATCAAGATATTATTGACGAAAATATAAAATATGCTTTAGAACAAAATCAAAAATTACATAATGAAGAAGTTAAAAAATTTCAAACACAATTACAAGATGCAAAAGAACCTGTTGATATATTTCAAAAATTGGGTATAGAAACCTCTCAAGATGAAGACGGTAAATTGACGATTTCTCACTACAATCAACCCAGTCAAAGAGTAACTTTTACAGATTTAGGTGTTGATGAAGAAAAATTAATGGAAAATGTAAAAGAAATAAAAGGTGATGCAAATTTTCAAAAAACTTCTTTGCAAAATATTGATAATGTTGAAAAAGTTGGAGGAACAGTTAATCTTACAGGTACAACCGTTAAATCTATGAAAAATCTGAAAGAGATTGGCGGTGTTGCGCAATTGAATGATTCTTTAATAGAAGATTTATCAAGTTTAAAATCGGTAGGAGCAATGGCAAACTTATCAAGAACAAAAATTGTAGAATTACCTGCATTGGAAGAAGTTAGAGGTAATTTAGATATGCAGGATTCACCAATTACAAGTATTCCACAATTAAAAACAGTAAAAGGTGATGTAAATATTATTAATACAAATATGAAAAAAGAAGATATCAACGCAGAAGTAGGCGGTAAAATTAAAGATAAAAAAGAACCCGCTATTCCATTAACAGGTAATTATGATTATTTATGGGATAATACCGACAGAGTTGAACATAATAAAACAAAATAAATAATAAAACCAAATTAAGTATTTGCAGGGTGCAAACAGAAAAGTTTGCACCTTTTATTGCATCTTATCATTTTTATCTCATACGCTATAACTAAACAAAATATAAAAGTAGCCGTTACTCACAAGGACACAAACACCATAGAGACAATGCTTATGCATGGATTTTTACTTGTCATCACATATCGTGTTTACAACGACTCAATATTAATTCAAATAAAATTTGTATTATATTTATAAGTAAAAGAACCAGTTATAAAACAGCCTGATTCTTACCTTTCAGATTCAGAAAGACAGACTATTATCTCTAATCGGGAAAAATCAATAAAATTACTGTTAAAGCAAGCGATTGTCTTGAATCTCACGAAGATATTTTGAAAGGAGTTGAAGAAAAGTAAGACAAAAACTTCTCGAAAGATAAATTCAAAAAATAATATTTAAAAGCGGGGTTTATCCCCGCTTTTGTTTTTAAAATTTTTACATTAATTTGCTTGGTTAGGGCTGATATTATAATCATTTAGTGCAAAATTTTACACCCTACCTGCTGATTTTATAAAAAGTATGAAATCTTTATTTTAGTCGTACTTTTCTTCTTCTTATTTTGTCACGGACATGGTATATCGGAATGCCGATAAGTGTTATTATCAATCCTGGAACGGTGTATAGAGGCTTATAAAAAGTCAAACCCGTTATAATGTAAATTGCAAAAATCAAAAATACGGCGATAACAACATTATTAACTCTAAATGCCACTCTCTTTTTTCTGTAAATGCGACGCATTTTGAAAATGCCCCAAATAGTAATTACATAGAAAATGAGAGAAGAATAAATAACATAATCGAGAAGTTGAGAATAAGAACCCCACAAAATTAAAATACAAATCCAAAAACATTGAAGCCACAAAGAGTTTTCAGGAACCTTTGTTTTTCTGTTGACTTGTGCAAGACTTCTAAAAAACAACCTGTCTTTTGCCATTTTGTAATAGACTCTTGAGCCTGTTAAAATCATTCCGTTCGCACAACCGAAGGCTGAAATTGCTATAATAATCGCAATTATAACCATTCCGCTTTTTCCGTAAATAGTATTTACAAGTTCTGCCGCAACGATATCTTCGTGAGCATTTTTAATGGTTTCAAGCGGCATAACGCCCGTATAAATCAAATTTATAAAGAAATACAAAGTTATAACGGCAAGCGTTCCGATGATTAATGCCATCGGGATATTTCTAACGGGCTTTTTAATTTCGGAAGCAATAAAAGTCACATTATTCCAAGTAATTGAAGCGAACATTGAACCTACAAGCGCAACCGAAATAACGGTAACTAAATCAAAACCTTTTGGAATTATATTATTTGAAAATGAAAAATTTGAAATCAAAGTATCTGTGTTAAAACCGACAAAAAGCCCTATACAGATAATTGCAACCATTGAGAATACTTTTGTTACGGTAAATAAATGTTGCGTAATAATTCCGTGTTTTACACCTCTTGAATTAATATATGTAAGCAAAAGCACAGTCAAAACCGCAAACAACCTCTGAAAAGAAAGGTGGTAACTCCCGATTGAAAGTATAACCGTATTTTCCGAAATTATCGGGAATATAAGTCCGATAAACTTTGCAAAAGCAATGTTTACCGCAGCAAGCGTACCTGTTTGAATTACTGCAAAAAGTGTCCAGCCATAGATAAAAGCGAGTTTCTCGCTGAATATTTTTTTCAAATAAATATATTGACCGCCCTCATCAGGAATTGTTGATGCAAGTTCTCCGTAGCATAATGCACCGCAAAGAGTTGTAATTCCTGCAATTATCCAGCAGAGCATAAGCAAAATCGAGGAATTTGTTTGTCTTGCAATGTCAGAAGAAACTATAAAAATTCCGCTTCCAATCATTGAACCCGCAACAATTGAAACCGCATCTTTCAAATTTAACGTACGCTTTAAATTATTTGACATAAAACAAGTTTAGCATAAACAAATAATGCTTTGATAAAACCCTCTTTTTTATAATTAATTCATTTACTTCGCAATCATTTAATTTTATTGTCTATTCGTCTTGTACAACTTGTCCTGCATAATTACAACTATTTTCGGTGCAAAAAATTGCACCCTACAAACTGCACCCTAAATGCTAATTATTATTTTTTTCAAAATTTGGATTTAATTTTATTCTCTTTAATATTTCAACGACTTCATCATCTTTATATTTTGAAATAAATTGATTAAAATCTTTATTTGACATAAATTTTAACATTTTCCATACTAATTTAAATGAATAAATATTCATTCTGTTTTTAGAAATTAAATTTCTAACATCTCGTAACCATTCAATATCAATTTCCGAATATAATCTTTTATTGTCTTTAGAACGACGTGAGGGACAAATAAGTTCTTGTTCGTCATAAGTCCGTAATCGGTCTGCACTGATTCCAAGAATTTCTGCAACCTGAATAACACTATAAAATGGTTTATTTTTATCTATTAACATAAATAATTCCTTTTATAAATACTAATAGATTTTTTAAATTTTATAAATTAGGTATTTTAATATTTTTTATTTACCTTATTGACAACACAAATAACATAGGTTAAAATTTACCTAACTTTTATTAAAAAGGAGAAAAACTTGAAAAATATAAATAAACTAACTTTAATTATGACAATAATTATATGTTTTGCTCAAAAGACTTTGGCAAATACTGGTTTAGATGAAACACTTGCAAAAAGTACATTTTATTATTACATAAATTGTATGAATAATGGTTCATGTTCACAGTATAAAGCATATAATAATAAAGCCTTAGCATATTATGGTTCTTTAAAAAATCAGAATCAAAGAGCGAAATCACTATATTGTCAGTTAAAATATATGCACTTAAATTACCAAGCAGAATATGGAGTTGGAGACCCAGTTGCTGGAATTTATCAATTTCAAAAAGAGTGTGATTAAAATACCAATAAAAATGAGTAGGTTAGTCCATAATCCGCAGGGTGCAACTTTTTGCACCAAAATTATTCGCAATCAAGGTCAGATTATGGCTGACTTTTTGTTAATAAAATAAAAACGGGGAGAACCCCCGCTTTTTATAGATTTTTTATTTACTTTTTACTTTTGTAAAAGCGAATGTCCTGTCATTTCCGACGGCTGTGAAACATTTAAAAGTTCCAGAACAGTGCAAAAAATTGCACCCTAGCTACTATATGTCAACTTTTTCAGGTTCTATTAATTCTGTGTCTTCAAAAAATTCCTGAGGAATTTGTTTTGTCGTATTTATTTTATATTCATCTTTCAAAACCTGCACCTGAGAGAAAATACTCGGAGTTTTCGGGGTATTTCTTTTAAATCTGTTAACAGTTGTTGTAAATAGTTTTGAAAGGTCATCAAATTTTTTCTGAACATCCTGCAAATTCTCGCAAAACGCAACGAAAGTTTCATACAGATTTGTACCTGCAATCGCGATTTTATTTGAGTTTTCATACTGACTTTGGATTGCCCATAGTTGATTTACAAGTCTTACGACTGTCAAAAGTGCCGCCGAACCAACAATTATAATATTAGAATTATATGCCATTTTTAAAACATCCTGAAAATCATTATCCTCATAAACCATTCCGGCACAATTTTCAATCGGCATATAAAGTAAAATGAAATTAGGCTGATTTAATCCCGAAGCTTCAATATAATTTTTATCCGCAAGTTCTTTAATTCTAGTCGATACGGCTTGTTTGAACTCTTTTTTCGTTTCAGAATTTTTATTTTCGATGTATGCAAGATAACTTGTCAGTGTAAGCTTTGAATCAATGACAAGATTTTTGTCGTTTGGCAGATTTATTACAAAATCAGGCTTTATATTGTGTAATTTTTCGTCTTTTAAATTAGGAGCCGTCGTGTAGAATTGTTTTGAATAGTGTACCCCTTCTTTTAAACCACCTGTTTGTAAGATAACATCAAGCAAATCTTCACCGTAAGAACCTTTAACATTTTGGCTCATAGTAAGGGCTTTGGTTAAATTTATTGCATCTTCGGACAACTTTTTGCTATTATTTCTTAAATTTTCAATCTCTTTTATAATCTCTGTTTTATTAATTTCACCCGATTTATGAAAATCTGTAACCTGTTTTTGAAATTCCTGCAGTTTGTCATTCAGCGGTTTTATCTTGTCATCGAGAATTTCACGGTTTTGCTTTCTTAAATCTTCTTGCTGTTCGTTAATTGTCTGAACGGCCAATTTTGAGAAATCTTCTTTTATAAGGTTTCTGAACTCATCCTGAGCCTTAATCTGTACCTGAAGTGTACTAAGTTTAGTATTGATGGAATTTAGTTCTTCAGATTTTTGATTAATCACTTTTTGAAATTGCTGCTTTGCTATAATAAATGTGATTAATGTTCCCAAAATTAATCCCAAAAGCAGTCCACCTGTTGCATTTAATATATAATAAATCATAGATTCCCCTTATATTAAAAATACAAGAATTATTATACCATGTGGTTTTAGTATAAAAGTTAATTTTGATAAAATTTAACAACAGCTCGTAGGGTGCAATTTTTTGCACCAAAATTATTCGCAATCAAGGTTAATGCTTGACTTTTTTGAGCAATAAAAAACGGGGAAAATCCCCGCTTTTTATACATTTATTATTTGTTTTTTATTTTTGTAAAAGCGAATGTCCTGTCATTTCCGACGGCTGTGAAACATTTAAAAGTTCCAGAACAGTCGGTGCAACATCGCAAAGTGCCGCATCTTTATCTTTTCTCAATTTATGAGTATCGTTGATAAGGAAAAACGGTACAACATTTGTTGTATGAGCCGTAAACGGTTTATGAGTTTCGGGATCCTCCATACATTCCGCATTGCCGTGGTCTGCTGTAAGAAGCATTTTTACTCCTTTTTCCTTTGCTTTTTCAACAATTTTACCGACACAGGTATCAACCGCTTCGCAAGCCTTAACCGCTGCTTCAAAAACACCTGTATGACCCACCATATCAGGGTTTGCAAAGTTTACAAGAATAAATTGATATTGTTCATCGTCCAAAGCGCCTAAAACCTTGTCGCATACTTCATAAGCACTCATTTCGGGCTGCAAGTCGTATGTTGCAACTTTCGGAGAGTTTACAAGAACTCTTGTTTCAAGTTTGTTTGGTTTTTCAACTCCGCCGTTAAAGAAGAACGTAACGTGAGCGTATTTTTCAGTTTCAGCGGTTCTAAATTGCTTGATATTGTTGTTATCCAAAACATCACCTAAGATATTTGTGAGTCTGTGAGGCGGGAATGCAACCGGCAAATCAAAAGTTTCATCATATTTTGTGTACATAACAAAACTTATATTTTTTCTTACCGCTTTTCTTTCAAAGCCGCTAAAATCAGCAAAATTTATTGCTCTTGTAATTTCTCTTGCTCTGTCAGGGCGGAAATTAAAGAAAATGACCGAGTCATTATCGTTAATTCTTGATGTTTTTTCACTATTTGTAACTGTCGGAAGAACAAATTCGTCAGTTACATCATTTGCATATGATTTATCTATTGCGGAAAGTGAATTTTCTGCGGTTTCACCTTCTCCCAATAACAAACAATCGTATGCTTTTTGAACTCTTTCCCAGCGATTATCTCTGTCCATTGCATAATATCTTCCGCTTACAGTTGCGATTTGCGGAAGATTATTTTCTTTGAGTTTATTTTCAATTCTTTCAAGGTAAGTTTTTGCACTTTTCGGAGGTGTATCTCTGCCGTCTAAAAATGCGTGAACATAAACCTTTTTCAAGCCTTCTCTTGACGCTAATTCGATTAACGCTTCAAGGTGTTCCATTGCACTATGAACACCGCCTGTTGAAACAAGTCCCATAAAATGGATTGAAGAATTGTTCTTTTTAGCGTTGTTAACGGCATTTAAAAGAACTTCATTCTTGAAGAAAGAACCGTCTTTAACTGCATTATTTATTCTTGAAAGTTCCTGATAAACAACTCTCCCTGCTCCGAGGTTGAGGTGTCCGACTTCGGAATTTCCCATTTGTCCGTCAGGAAGTCCTACGTATTCACCGCTTGCATTTATTTCCGTATATTCGGCAGTTTCTTTCAATTTGTCTAAATTCGGTGTTTTTGCCGTTTTTGTAGCATCTTTCGGAGAGTCGGTATTAATTCCGAACCCGTCCATTATACATAACAGAACTCTATCTGCCATAATTTCTCCTTTTTATTATTTGTTTTCACACCAAAATTTTAACATGTCAAAGATTTTTCTCAATCAGATTAGTTTTGAACTTTTTATTTGGAAAAATTTATTATAAAATTATTCTAAACAGAGGGTTGTATGAATCAAATTTGCTGCGATTATTTAAGCCACGGTATTTCGTTTGAATACGACAAGTTGCATGATTGTTGTATCGTTCATCATGGAACACTCGGAACACCATTGTTAATCGAAAATTATAACGGCGAAATTCCTGATTTTGAAAAAATTTTTGAACATAAACAAGAACTTATAAAAGAATTAAACGAAAATAAACCGACAAAATGTTCTGAATGTGTTATGCTCAGAGATTACACAGAAACCGATGATGAAAATTATTTTTCAATGATTGCAATCAATCAAATTAAACTTTGTAATGCAAAATGTATTTATTGCGAAGATGAATTCAGAAACAGAAAAAAATATTACGATGTTTTCCCTGTTTTAAAAGATATAATAGACAAAGGTTTGTTCAAAAATGACGGTCTTGTCATTTTTCAAGGGGGAGAACCTACGTTAATGAATGACTTCGATAAATTGATAGATTTATTCATCGAACAAAACGCAAATATCAAGGTCAATACTTCGGGCATAAAATTCAGCAAAAGTTTATATAATGCCCTTGAAAAAGGTAATGTTCAAGTGTGTGTCTCATTAGATTCGGGAAACAGAGAAACTTACGAAAAGATAAAATTTGTCGATAAATTTGACATTGTTTGTGAAAATATTGAAAAATATTCTAATGCGGCAGAAAAATCCGAAAAAAGCGAAATAATGATAAAATACCTCTTAATTCCAGGCTATAACGATAATTTAAAAGACATAGACGAATGGTTCTCATTAATTCAAACCCTAAATATCAAAAAAGTCGCTTTTGATATCGAGTACAAATATATTGCAAAAAACCAAAATAATATTCCGCTATACGTATATTGGCTTTTCGATTATATGTACAATTATGCCGATAAAAACAGTATTGCAAGAATGAACATGGGCTTTGCGGAAAGTATAAACAGGGATAGAGAAAATTTCTGTTCCGAAAGTTTTTTAAACGATAAAATACATTTTGAAAAATTTATAAACCTTTCAAAAGAATCAAATAAACATAAAAATATAGACTATCCTAAGCCAAGTAATAATTTTTCGGATTAAAAAAGGGGCTTTTGAGAAATCTCAAAAGCCCCAATTATTTTTCGATATTATTTTAATAAGTTCAAATTGTCAGTCAACTGAACAACAATTTTGTCTCCCGGTTTTGCTTTATAGTGAAGTCCCGGAGTACATAACCCTGCTAAAGCACCAACTGCGAAGCCAACAGGAAGTCCGATTGCAAATCCTCCTATACATACAGCACCGGCAGCAACACCTATACCACAGCCCGCACCGATACCAACTGCAGAAGATCCGAGTGTTGTTCCAAGACCTTTTCCTAAAGCGTTGAGTTTTCCTCTGGATAATTTTCCGTTCTTAGTGTAAACTTGCGCATTCAAAGGAATACTTCTTCCGTCCGGAAGAACTACTTTTTCGAACGATAAAGTTACTTTACCGCTTCTGTTGAATGATTTCGGTTTTTCTATGTCTGTAACTTTTGCAATCATTTGAGAACCTTCAGGAAGTATCATCGTTCCTTCTTGTGTTGTTAAGCCTTTTTCTAACATAAATCCGATTTCATCGCCGACTTTTGCATTTTTTGTAGAAAACTCTTGAGCAAAAGTGACTTCAATTAAGTTATATTCAACGACTGAATTGATTGTATTTGTTGTAACAACAACGTTAGTAGGCGATTTTTTGGAAACTTTTTCAGGTTGAACCAAGTGTTCTGTTTGAAGAATTGTTCCATAATCATCAGTTCCTGCAGCATAAGAATAACAATTAAAATTCATTAATAAAAAAGCACCTAATAATAATTTTGCAACGTTCTTTACCATAATTTTCTCCATCTTCTATATAACTGAATGTTACCATAAAATTTTATATTTTAGAATAATACTAATAATGTATGATTATTTTGTAAAAAATTTTTTTATAATTAATAATATCCGTTAAATTTTTCTCAAATAGGGAACTATCATGACGGAAGGAGTACGATTGCGAGAGGACACAAAATGGACAACCGTTTTGAAACAATAACTCTTTTTTCCGAAGAATTTGAAAAATTAAAAGACAAAGAAACCGTTCGTATTTTTGGAAAAAACTACGAACTTCAAGGTTTTTTGGAAAAATTCGACTCCTATTTGGTTATATTTAACAAAAACAGAATTTTTGAAGGTTTTTGTTCTGCAAATAAACACGGACATTTTGAAAAATTCAATTCGCAAGGGGCATTCAACGGATTTGTTTCTTGCGACAAATCATTAATTAAATACGGAAAATCAGGCGAATATCAGGGATACTATTCGGACGATAACGGTTGTCTGAATGAATTTGACTGCCGAGGTGCATATCTTGGATATTTTAAAAAAGATTCAAACGGTTTCGTCAGAAAATACGATTCAATGGGAAAATTAGAACTATCTTTTGAAAAAGAAGTTTCTTAATTACCATTTTTTAAAAACAAAAAATACCGCAAGAATTATAAAACAAAATCCGACTATGTAATTCCATTTCAGGTCTTCTTTCAGATACAATACAGAAAAGAAACAAAACACTATTAGTGTGATAACTTCCTGCATTGTTTTTAATTGAGCTGCATCAAAGTATTGATGTCCTATTCTGTTTGCAGGAACCTGAAAGCAGTATTCAAAAAGTGCAATACCCCAACTGACAAGAATTACTATCCAAAGAGCGGTTCCTTTAAATCTCAAATGTCCGTACCAAGCAAATGTCATAAAAATATTCGAAATAGTTAGAAGAACCAAAGGGGTAAATTGTTTTAAAATCATTATTGCACCACTTTTCCGACAACATCGGCAATTTTATTTATATCATTCCACAATACGGCAAAATCTTCGGGTGTTAAAGATTGAGCGCCATCACAAATTGCGTTGTCGGGGTCATTGTGGACTTCGATAATTAATCCGTCACAACCTGCCGCAATTGCCGCTCTTGACATCGGAGTAACTTTATCTCGCAGTCCCGTTCCGTGGCTTGGGTCAACAAGAATGGGCAAATGTGATAATTTTTGAACAACAGGAATAGCAGATAAATCAAGTGTATTTCTTGTCATTTTCTCAAATGTTCTTATTCCTCTTTCACAAAGCATTACTTCTCTGTTTCCGCCCGATAAAACGTATTCTGCAGACATCAACCATTCTTCAATCGTTGCAGACATACCTCTTTTTATCATTACAGGCTTATTTATTGTTCCCAATTCCTTAAGAAGGTTGAAATTTTGCATATTTCTTGCGCCGACTTGAAGTATATCAACATATTCCATAAATAGCGGAATTTGAGATATTTCCATTATTTCTGAAACTACTGCCATATCGTACTTGTCGGCAACTTTTCTGATTATTTGAAGACCCTCTTCACCCAATCCCTGAAAAGCATAAGGAGAAGTTCTGGGTTTAAAAGCACCGCCTCTTATAGCATTAACACCTATATTTTTTAATTTTTCGGCAACCGCATCCATTTGAGGTAAACTTTCAACTGTACATGGCCCTGCTATTACACCTGTATATTTACCGCCGAATTTAATATTTTTCACTTCTATAACCGTATCTTCAGGTTTAAAAGTTCTTCCTGCAAGTTTATAACTTGAAGTTATTTTAATAACTTCTCTTACCCCGTTTAATAACTCAATATCTCTTTTATCAATTACTTTACCGCCAACGCAACCTATAACGGTTTGTATTTCACCCTCTGAAACGTGAGCCTTGAAACCTTTTTTTTCAATAAAATCAACGACTTTTTCAATACATTCTTTATCGGAATGAGGCTGCATTATTATTAACATAACTAACTCCTTTGAGATAATTATATTACAAATAATATTTATAATAAGTGTTTCTATGAATTTTTATTTTCCAATTTTCTTTAAAATTGCAAATGCTGCTAGCAGTGTTTTTACAACGAATTGAATATTTTGATATTTCTCTTGAACTTCTTGTGTCTTAATCCAAAAAATAATTGCATTTCTAATTTTTGAGACAGTTTCTCTCAACATTTTGGACTGATTTATAATGTCAATCTCACAAATTTGTTTATTCAAACTTGAAACCGCACATCTTATACTGTTCATTTTCACTATGATAAAAGCGGAAAACAAAATTTCGATAACAATTAAAATAATTAATAATAATTCAATCATTTGATGTCTTTCTTTTAAATTTATAATATTATAAAACATAATTATTTCTTGGGAAGTAGTCAAATGGAAAAATTAAAATATTATTTTGCACTTTTAGGTGCAAAAACTCTTATATCAATGATAAAAATGCGAGGTAAGTCAAAAGGGACATCTGCTCCCGGAATGCTTGCAATGAAAATTTGCCCCGAATTTATAAAACAAGCGGCTTCAAAGAACAGAAAAAAAATCATAACTGTTACGGGAACCAACGGAAAAACCACAACAACAGGACTTTTAGCCCACATAGTCGAAGAAAACGGTGAAAAAATAATTCACAACACTGAGGGAGCAAATATGCTGACAGGGGTCGCAACCGCTCTTGCCGCAAACAGTTCCGTCAAAAGTGATTATTTAATATTTGAAAGTGATGAAGCTTATTTAAGAAGACTATACGACTATGTTTCCGCAGATTATCTCTTGGTAACAAATCTTTTCCGTGACCAATTGGACAGATACGGGGAACTTGACATTACCTTTAAAAAAATCAAAGAAGCTATTTCAAAAAATAAAAATTTAAAAGTTTTGACAAATGCAGATGACCCGACATTAGAAGGAATTGCACCCGATAACGAAAAAATTTATTTTGGCTTATCAGATGTTGAATTCGCCTATGAAACAGAAGAATCAAAAGCACCTTCCGAAAATACTGATTGTCCGAAATGTTCAGAGCCTTTGACTTATGAAAAAAGGTTTTACGCTCATATAGGTCATTACAGTTGCGGCTGCGGTTACAAAAGAGTTACACCGAAATATAATGCAAAGGCAAAAGTTTTTAATTCTTATTCCGAAATCACCCTTGAATTAAACGGAAACGAAGAAACTTTTACCGTTAATCTTCCGGGGTTATACAATGTCTATAACGCACTCGGAGCAATTGCTTCAACACTTGAAATCGGAATATCTCCCGATATTATAAGAAAATCTTTTGAAACATATACGTCAGTTTTCGGAAGAGCGCAAACAACCGAAATTAATGGGATTAAAACATTAATTCAACTCATCAAAAATCCCGTCGGAGCAAGTGAAGTTATAAGACAAATTCAAGGCTTTGAAAAGTCAAAACTTTTGGTTATTTTAAATGATGATTATGCGGACGGAAGAGATGTTTCCTGGATTTGGGACGCTGATTTTGAAATTCTTTCAAATTATAAGAATAAAATAACAGTTTCAGGAACAAGGGCTTTTGATGCAGCACTCAGACTGAAATATGCAGGAGTTGATACCTCTTTGATTACTGTTGAAGAAGATATTCAAACGGCAATAAATAAGGCTTGCAACATTACGGAGCAAGGGGAAACTCTATTAATTCTTCCGACTTATACCGCTCTTTTAAAAATGCAAACCTTATTCAAGTTATAAATTAAAAGATTTATTACGCTTCTTCAAAAGCACTCTTGTCAGCCATGCAAACAGGGCAAACAAAATCTTCGGGTAATTCTTCAAATGGGGTTCCGGGTGCTATTCCTGCTTCGGGAACACCTGTTTCGGGATCATAAACCCAAGTACATAATGTGCAAACATATTTTTTCATAATAATTATCTCCTTTTAGTTTTCATTCAAACATTTGTAAAATCCGCCCTGATGGTGAACATATATACAATTTTTACCGTCATTTTTCGCTTTGTAAAGTGCCTGATCGGCGGTACTTATCAATTCTTCGGAATCTGTTGCGGAAGACGGAAATTCGGATATTCCGATACTTATACTCGTTCTTAATACGACTTTGTCGTCCAAAGGAATTTCTATTGCCGCAATATTTTTTCTTAATCTTTCAGCAATTACGGTAGCATCTTTTGCGGCAGTTTCGGGCAAAATTACAGTAAATTCTTCACCGCCGTATCTTGCGGGAACATCTATATTTCTGACAGTATTTTTAATTGTTACCGCAATTTCTTTCAAAACTCTGTCGCCGACTAAGTGTCCGTATGTATCATTTACATGTTTAAAGTTGTCAATATCCATCATAAGAAGAGAAACAACATGGTTGTATCTTGAAGCACGGGTAATTTCGGCTTCCAAGAGCGAACGGAAATGCCTGTGAATGTATAATTTGGTCAAACCGTCTTTTGTTGCAAGTTCGTATAATTTTGCGTTATCAATTGCAATTGCGGCCTGATTTGAAAGCGCTTCAATAAATTCCAAATCCTGTTTGTTGAATAATTTATTATTCTTTTTATTTGTAATATTGATTACACCAATTGCTTCACCTTTTGCAATAAGAGGAACGCAAATCATTGAAGATATGTTGTTTGCGATATTTGCCTGTTTAAATCGGGGGTCATTTTGTCCGAGGTTTGTAATTATTGATTTCTTTTCGGCAAAAACTTTTCCTGCAATACCCTCATTTACTTTTAATTTGCTGCATTCAATAACACCGTTATTAATATCAAATTCCGCTTTAGGGTCTTTTAAACCGTAAACAACTTTGACTTGAAGGGTGTTATCAGTTATATCGTATAACATTAAAGAGCCCTTTTCGGCATCAATAGTTTCTAAAGCCCTTCCGAGAATTACTTGAATTAAACCTTTTAAATCGTCGATAAAATTAACTGCCTGCGAAATATTGTATAAAATAGACAGGTTGTGAAGAGATTTATGCAAAAACGAGATTTGATCTTCTTGTTCTGATTGTTTTACAAACTTTATTAAAAGAGGTTCGATGCAGTAAAACATTTTGTTTAACAAAGATAATTCTTCTTTTTCAAAAGGCTCATTGTTTTCTTTTTTACCGATTGAACAAATGCAAAAAGGAATATCATCTTTAAAAAACACCTTAAAATATGCGGCATTTAAACCGTCTAATTGATTGTAATCCCATAAAGCCTTGTATTTTGGAGAGCCGTCGGGGTTTGCAACGGGCAACAATTCTTTTCCCGCAAGATTTAAAAATTGGGCATGTTCGCTTTCAAATTCGTAAGAGTCTGTATTCCCGTCAGTATTTAAGGATTTAAAAATTTGTTCTTTTTTAATGAAAAAGGTAATGTCATTAAGATTAAAATTAGATGTCATGAAAAAACTTATTTTCGACAACAAATCCTCAAGCGAAGATGCTTGATTTGAAAGAATATTGAGTTCAAAAAGATTATTGAGTTCCAAAAAATTTTTTTGAAGATTAAGGATTTTGTCAGACAATTCTTGTGTCATGAAATCATGTTACCTTTACTGATATTCTATATCATTATAACATGTACCTTGAAAAATAGACAAAATTAGTTCAATTTATTTACTTATTTGAACTTCTGACAAAAACACAGAAGTAATAATTTGAGAGTATTTGCCTTGAGTATTGAAGACTATTAAAATAGCATTTTTTTCATTTTTTATTTTAATTGCCCCGATTATTCCCTGAGTTCCTTTTATTGGCAAATTTGAGATATCAGCTTGGAATTTCACAAAAGGAATATTTTGATTTAGTGCGTGTAAACTGCCTTTTCCCGTTGTTTTAAAGTTTTCAAACTTAAAGCCTAAAATATTAAATTTATTAACGAAATCATTAATTTTTGAAACAACCGTAGTTTGTTCACCGTAAAAATCTTCTTGAGTAAGTGTTTTTTGATTTTTAGGGTTAAAAAATAAGAATTTTTGTTCACTTGCGGTATGTTTAGCGTAAACATAGTCACCGGTAAATGGGATTGAGCCTGTGGAAACAATTTCAAATTCACCGTTTATTTTTGAAAAATCGGCAATTTTTTCTGCTTTTTCAACCTTATTTTCCTGTTTATTTCCAAAATGAATATTCCATTGTTCTTTAATAAGGTTAAAACCGCCAACTGCAGCAAAACCTATTATTGCAAAAATTATTATTACAGTTTTGATAACTTTTCTTAAACAACCTAACATATCATGCCTTTTTACTTGTTATTTCTTTTTATATAAAATAAAATTAGTATAGTCATGACAAAAAAAGAAATCAATATTTTAAATAGTGCGGATGTTGATATTACAACGGCAACACCGATGTTAAAACAGTATCTCGATATAAAAAAAGATTATCGGGATATGATTTTGATGTATAGAATGGGGGATTTTTACGAGGCATTTTTTGAAGATGCTTATGAAATTTCAAGGGCACTTGAAATAACCCTCACATCAAGAGACGGCGGCGATTTGGGAAGAATTGCAATGGCAGGTATTCCCGCAAAGGCTTTTGAAAACTATCTGCCGAGATTATTAGAACAAAATTATAAAGTAGCAGTCTGTGACCAGCTTGAAAATCCTCAGGAAGCAAAAGGTCTTGTTAAAAGGAATGTAACCCAAATCGTTACTGCAGGAACAATTGCCGAATTAAATCTTTTAAAATCCGACCGAAACAATTGGCTTGCCGCCATAATTCAAGAAAAAGAAAATTTCGGTCTTGCATATACGGATATTACAACAGGCGAATTTTATGTTACCGAAGGCAATTTAAAAGATATGATTTCTGAACTTGCAAGAATTAACCCGTCAGAACTTCTTGCTCCAGTTAAAAAGCAAAAACTTCTTCCTTTTCAGGTTGTTCCCGATGAAAAATTTGATATGCCCGATGAAATTTCAAAATTGTATAACTGCACAAAAGTTCCTTATTCGGTTTTTGATGAAAAATTTGCACAGAAAAACATAAAAGAAGTTTTTAATACTGTTTCTTTGGAATCTTTCGGATATTCGGAATTCAAACTCGGTTTTTCTGCAGCAGGGGCGGTTGTTGCATATATTATGCAAACGAGGAGAGAAAATCTTCCGAAATTTGACAGGATAAAAACGTACAGATTGTCGGAATACCTCTCAATGGACTCTAACACCGCAAGAAATCTCGAACTTTTATGCACATTGAGAGATAAATCAAAATACGGAAGCCTTTTGTGGGCAATCGACCGTATTAAAACCAACATGGGTTCAAGACAGTTGAAAAAACTCATTACACAACCTTTGAAAGATGTCGAAAAGATTAATCAAAGACTTGATGCGGTAGATGAAATGATTCAAAACCCGCAAATTTTGTCATCTCTATCTTCCGTTCTTTCAAAAATTTATGATATTGAAAGACTTGCCGTAAAACTCGGAAATTCTACCGTAAACCCCAGAGATTTGCTCTCAATAAAAGATTCTCTGTTTTGTATCCCCGAAATTAAATCTTTAACGGAAAATTTTCAAAGCGAAATATTTAATTTAGATATTGATGAAGACGAATTAATTGAATTTGCAGGGGTTATAGACAAAACTATAAAAGAAGATGCTCCCGTTCAGACAAAAGACGGAAACATCATAAAAGAAGGCGTAAACGGAGAACTTGATTATTACAGAGATTTACTCCAAAACGGTGAAGAAAAACTTCTACAAACCGAAGAATACGAAAAAGAAAGAACAGGAATAAAAAACCTGAGAATAGGTTACAGCAAAACTTTCGGCTATTTTATCGAGGTTACAAATTCAAATCTTTCACTCGTTCCGCCCGACTACATAAGACGCCAAACTTTAACAAACGCGGAAAGATTTATAACAGAAGATTTGAAAAAATTTGAAACGGAAGTTTCCGCCGCAAAATTTAAATCAGTTGAAACGGAATACAAAATATTTTGCGATTTGAGAGAATATTCAAAAGAATTTTCCGAAAAAATCAAAACTCTTGCTAAAAACATTGCAATGATTGACGTTATAATGTCTTTTGCAATTGCGGCAAAAGAAAACAATTACGTTCGCCCTGTTATAAACGACGGAACACAAATAAAAATCAAAAACGGAAGACACCCTGTTCTTGAAAAAATTCTGCCGATGGGAACTTATGTTTCCAACGATTTAACTTTGTGTGCAAATTCAAAGGAATTAACACAATTTATGATTTTAACAGGCCCTAATATGGCGGGAAAATCAACGTATATGCGCCAAAATGCACTAATAGTTTTGATGGCTCAAATGGGCTGTTTCGTTCCTGCCGACCACGCCGAAATCGGCATTGTTGACAAGATTTTTACAAGAGTCGGTGCATCTGATGATTTAACGCTCGGTCAATCAACTTTTATGGTCGAAATGAGTGAAACCGCATATATTTTAAATAGCGCAACAGAAAAAAGTTTTATTCTTCTTGATGAAATAGGCAGAGGAACAAGCACTTATGATGGTGTTGCAATCGCATGGGCAGTTGCGGAACATATTGCGACAAAAATCAAGGCAAGAACCGTCTTTGCAACCCACTACCACGAACTTAACGTTATGCCGAAAAAATTTGAGCAAATAAAAAATTACAGAATTACCGTAAATGAATCGGGCGGAGAAATTGAATTTTTAAGAAAAATCGTCGAAGGCTCGGCAAGTAAAAGTTATGGTATTCAGGTCGCAAAAAAAGCGGGCTTACCGTCTGAAGTCATTTCAAACGCTCAACATTTGATGGTAGATATGCAAAAAGAATTCCAAAAAGATTTATCGGGAAGAAAGAAAAACAACATTCCCGAAATTCCGCAACTCACCTTACCTTTTGGGGACTAAAATGGATAAAATTTTAAAAAAGAGTAATTTTATAATTTTTTTTATATTTGCATTAACTTTTATTTTTGCATTCGGTTTTTCTCTGTTTCAGTTAAACCCATCAATCGATACGGGAAGAGAGTTTTACCTGTCATACAGAGTTTTAAGCGGAGATGTTCTGTACAAGGATATTTTCAATATTTACGGCCCTCTTGCATATCAAATCAACGCTTTCGCATATAAACTACTCGGTGCGGATATAAATGCCCTGCGTATTTTCGGCTCTTTAAACTCCTCTTTGATAATGCTTGCCGTATATTTTACACTAAAAGAATTTTTGATTGAAAAAAGCAAGGAAACTTCCGCCCTGACATTTTTGCTATGGCTTTGCCCTTTAATTACAGGTGTTTTTTATATCGGAACTTTTAATTATACCGTTCCTTACGCTTTTGCGATGACATACGGACTCTGTTTTTTCCTGTTTTCTTTATTATTTTTCGTAAAATTTGAAAAAACTAAAAATTTTAATTTCTTATTTTTATCAACATTTTTATGCGGCGGTGCTGTCACTTGCAAATACGAATTCGTGGCATATTTGTTGTTTTTATTTATATATTCGGCATTTGCACAAAAAAACAACCGAAAAATCTTTTTAATTTCAATTTTAACGACATCTGTTATTCCGCTGATTTCTTTCGGAACATTGTTCTTACAGGGAATGACCTTTGGAGATTTAGCAAATACTTTCCACATTCAAAAAGTAATGTCCAAAACCGATGCCATAAAGTATTTATACACAAACTATGCAGGAACTTATTTTAGTTTGAAGGTTTTCGGATACTGTCTTTTAAAAACTGCTTTATTCGGAATTTTAACGGTATTACTTTATTTTGCAAATAAGTTTTATCCAGATGACAAAATTTTATTTCCGACAACTTTGCTTTTTGTCATTCTTGGCACTGCATACATAGGTTTCGGGAGTTTTTCACTTTTTGGAATTTTACATTTAATTCTATTCTTATGCTTTATAAAAAAGATTTATCAAAACAAGCCGCTCTTTATTATTATGTTTTCGGTAATTCTATTATCTTTGAAAACTTTTTTCGGAATAAATTATGACGTTTACGGAACGTACATTCTTCCTTTTATAATAATATCTTTAGGAATTTTTGTTTATACCTTTGATTTTTCTGCTAACGAAAATAAAAAACAATTAATTAAAGCCGTTTTTACGGAAGGTATTTTATTATCTCTTTTATGTATGACAAGCTATAAAGCAATTATCGGAGTATATTTAAAAACATCGGGAAAAATATTTGTTGAAACTGTTCAAAATCAGCATAATTATTTTGAAAAAATACAAAAAATCGTATTTTTAAAACCCGCCATATCAAAAACGACAAAGGAAACTATTGATTTTATAAATAAAAATACAAATCCTGATGATACGATTGTAATTTTGCCTGAAACACAATTTTTAAATTTTGTCACAAAAAGACCTGCCGATAATCTATACGACAGTTTAACCCCTCTTTATTTTGAAACTTTCGGAGAAGAAAATATAATTTCTCACTTTAAGGAAACCCGTCCGAAATATTTTATTCTCAATAATCGTGACACCTCTGACTACGGAAAAAAATATATTTGCGAAAATTACGGACAAAATTTGTGTAAATTCATTAAAAAAGACTATGAAAAAATTCAAGAAATAGGGGAAAATAAATACAAGTTACAAATTTATAGAAGAATAGATTGAGTATGAAAATTGCGTTAATTAATCACGGTTGTGCCAAAAATCTTGTAGATATTGAACTTATGGCAGGAATACTAGCCGATAAAGGACATAAAATCACCCTTGATGAAACGAATGCCGATATTGTTTTAATTAACACCTGTTCGTTTATTCAAGATGCCGAAACAGAATCGGTAAGGTCAATTATAAGTATGATTGGCGAAAACAAAAAAATTATCGTAACGGGTTGTCTTCCCCAAAAATACAAAAGAGAACTTCAAAAAGCACTTCCCGAAGTTTACGCTTTCGTCGGAATTTCAGAAATAAATGAAATTGCTCAAATTGTCGATTTAATATCTAAAGACGAAAAAATATTCAGAGTATCCGAAAAGCCAAACTACTCATATCCCGAAAACGCAATCAGACAGCAAATTACGGTAGGTGCATCTTCTTACCTCAAAATAGCAGAAGGCTGCGATTGTAATTGCGGTTATTGCATTATCCCAAAACTCAGAGGAAAATACGTTTCAAGACCTGTCGAACAAATTGTTCATGAAGCAAAATCACTCGCCTATAAAGGCGTTTCGGAAATTATCCTTATCGCACAAGACACAACTTCTTACGGAAAAGATTTGTACGGAAAACGCTATTTACCGGAACTTTTAAAAGAACTTGTAAAAATTGATAATCTTCAAAGAATAAGAATAATGTACACATACCCGACGGGAATAACTCAAGAATTACTCTCCGTCATGGCAAAATCCGAAAAAATATTTAATTACGTTGATATCCCCCTTCAACACGCAAGTAAAAAAATTCTTAAATCAATGAAACGACCCGTTTCGGATTATCGAAAACTTATTGAAAAAATCAGAAAAAAAATTCCCGATGTGGCAATAAGAACAACTTTCATAGTCGGCTACCCCGGAGAAACGGAAGAAGATTTTAATGAACTTAAAGATTTTGTAAAAGAAGTAAAATTTGACAGAATCGGTGTTTTTGAATATTCACTGGAAAAAGATACATATTCTTATAAATTAAAAAACAGAGTCAGTGCAAAAATTAAACACGCAAGAAGAAAAGAACTTATGGAAATTCAAAAAGAAATTTCCGAAAAAATTAACGAAAAACTTATAGGCAAAAAGATAGAATGTATCGTTGAATACATAACCGACGACGGTGCAGTTATAGGAAGAACCTATAAAGATGCACCAGAAGTTGACGGTTTAATATACTTAAATTCTAAAGAAGAAGTTATTCCCGGTGACATAGTTACGGCAAAAGTAACCAAAGCCGATACTTATGACCTTTGGGGCGATATCATTTAGAGTTTTTCTATTGTTCTGCTATCTTCTTTAATAACTTGAACATCCATAATTTTGAAATCGAAAGGACTGTTTTCAATTCCTTTATTCTTCTTGTTGTTGATAGGTTTATCATTGCTTTTATTTATTTTTTGAGGGTTGTTATAATTAGGTTCAGTTTTTAACTTTTTCTCTAATTTTTGTTCCGTACTATTTAAATCCAATTTAATATCACGTTCAGCATTTTGCATGTTATTTTTTATCTTAAATGCTTCTTCTTGTGCCTTGTTATTTATATTTTGTTCAGTTTTTGAATAATCAAATTTTATTTCTTTTTCAACTTTTTGTGTTTGAGCATCAATTGATTTTTGTGTTTTTGCTTTTTCTTCTATGAAAGTCTTTTGAGTTTTATCAATTTCTGATTTTGTTTCTTTCTCAATTTTTTTCTCTTCGAGTTTAACCTGATTTACAATATCTTTTTGGGCATTAAG
>Ga0310695_10005338_pt1 | contig 22534 bp, 17 predicted proteins | sample RumenRJG_04DNA_FD_203882 | JGI IMG/M metagenome (GOLD analysis project Ga0310695, IMG submission 203882) | Bovine rumen microbial communities from Lethbridge, Alberta, Canada - RJG_04 (v2) (version 2) | ecosystem: Host-associated > Mammals > Digestive system > Stomach > Rumen | place: Canada...
TATTCGCATTTTGGGATTCTCATTTTTGGAAAACTGTAACCGTCACCGTCACCGTTTTTATTGTGCACGTTTTCGTACACGTTTGGGGCAGGAACTCTTGACATCGCATGTTAAATGTTGTACCTTGGCATTGTCAACGGAAGGAAGTCAGTTACCGACTGAAGGACGCTCAGTTACCGACTGAAGGGTGCTCAGTTACCGACTGATTCCAGCGACAGTGCGCACAACCAATTAACCCAATTAACAAACCCTTAAACACATGGAAAATCATGGGGTCGGTTCTAGTGATCATTTTTCAGTTTCTGAATAACTCCAAACGAAACGCCCTGTACATCGGGGTTTGAGCCACCTGACGGGAGAAGGGGAGTAGTTTTTTTGATTCTCTTGAAAGACTTCAGTCGAATTAGTCGGTGAGCTTCTTTTTGAGTTTCTTGAGTCCCTTCTCTATATTCTTCTCTTTCTCGCGGGCTTCCTTCTTTTTGCGTTTCTCCTCCTTACGAGCCTCCTTCTCCCGTTTCTTCTGTTCCTTCCTCAGCTGTTTCTCCATCTTGCGAGCCTCCTTGGCGGCCTCTTTGGCAGCCTTCTTCTCGCTCTTCTTCTCTGCTTTCTCTTTGGCAGAAGCCTCCAAGGCATCACGCAGCATCTGCTTGTCGAAGGTGAAGACATGACCGAGGATACCTAATGACAGGATCTGTGTCTCACCATCCATCTTCACATGGGTGGTGTTGCAGACGAGGTAGTTGTCCACCTCCAGTTTCGAGTTCAGTGCTACCTCGATGGTCTTGGTGACGATACCCTTGCCAAGGTCAGTCAGTACGTTGTCGCCCATGCGTTCTGTAGCCTCCTCGTCGACATATTCCTTCACAGCCTCCATCATCGCCTTCTTATGCGCTTTCTTATCGGGGACGGTCTTTGCCATTGCCACCACAGCGACGATGACAATGATGCCTATCAATAGTTTTTTCATTTTCTTTCTTTTTTTAATGATTCGGGTGCAAAGTTACAATAAATCGAGAGCAGAACAAAAAGAATTCATTCTTTTTTTATGCCGAGATGAAGTAACTTATCCAAAGTTACAATAAATATTGTAAATCTGCAATGATTCCTGGAAAATCTGTTGCTTAGCGCTTGATGGAGAAATGGAAACAGAGTCCCCCCTGTGGCGCATTCTCTACAGTGATGCTGCCCCCATGCAGCAGGACGGCATTCTTGACGATTGCCAGTCCTAAGCCAGTGCCACCCATGGAACGGCTGCGCCCCTTGTCTAAGCGATAGAAGCGCTCGAAGATACGGGGCAGGTGCTCAGGAGGTACACCAATCCCGTTATCGCTGAAAGTAAAGTCCCAATACTTCCCGTTGGGTTGTGCTGATATTTCTATCACAGCCCCTGTTCCCGCATAGTTGACGGCATTGTCTGTAAGGTTGCGGAAGATACTGTAGAGCATGGTTGTATTGCCCATGACACAGATATCCTCGGGTAGGCAGTTGTGCAGTGTCATCTGTTGTTGCTCCAATGCCAACTGCGTCTCCTCGACGATATCAGAGACCAGTTCGGAGATGTTCACCCGCTCCTTGTTGAGGCGGTCAGCGGCATAGTCCATCTTGTTCAGGGTGGAGATGTCCTGCAGCAACGCCGTCAGTCGCTGCGCTTGGATGTTGGTGCGTTCGATGAATTTCTTCCGTTGCTCTTCCGACATATACGGGTTCTGCAGGATAGTGTCCGTATAACCGAGGATACTGGCAACGGGTGTCTTCAGCTCATGCGAGATGTTCTGTGTCAGTTCCCTGCGCATCGCACTCTCTTTTGCCAACTGCTCGCGGCTGATGCGCTCATCCATGCGCTTGGCATAGCGGTACAGGATATAGCCAAGCAGGCACATGACGATGATGGAGAAGATGAACAGATGCAGGTCGTTGGAGTCGTTTAATGGTGCTATCACCTTCCTCTCGTAATCATCAAAGAGGATGAAGACAACTACATTCGTGAGGAATATAGCCATCACGCTGAACCACATCTTCCTGCCTTCCGTTACCTTTTTCATGCACAGAAATAATAACCATATCCCATGCGGGCAATGACACAGGAAGAGTAGGGACCTATCTTCTTACGCATGCGGGCAATGCTTACATCGACGGCACGATCCGTCACGACGACATTCTCCGGCCATACCATGTCAATGAGTTGTTGGCGGGAGAATACCTCGCCCTGATGACTCAGCAGGAGCCACAGCAGCTCGAACTCTGTTCTGGTGAGCGACACGTCCTTGCCGTCGACCGACACCGTCTTCTTGTCGGCATCAACAGACAAACCGTTGTAGGTAAGGACGTTTGCCGTCTGGGGATGTGTGCGGTTAAGTACGGCATGCACCCTTGCCAGCACCTCGCGGATGGAGAAAGGCTTGGTGATATAGTCGTCAGCACCCACTTCAAAGCCATGTAGCGTGTCGTCCTCCGTATCCTTCGCCGTCAGGAAGATAATGGGGATGTTCGAAGTCTTGGGTTGCCTTTTGATAGTCCTCGACAGTTCAAAACCCGACATCCCTGGCATCATCACATCGAGCAGCAGGAGATGGAATGCAGACAGGTCCATTTGCAGCGCCTCCTCGGCAGAATAAGCAGTCTCCACGAGGTAGCCTGCCGACGAGAGGTTGTAGCTGAGAATCTCACACAGGTCGCTCTCGTCATCAACGATCAGTATTCTCTTTTGTTCCATAGACGCTGCAAAGATACAAATTATTTTCCAAATCTTGCCTGTACGACATTGACAACATAATCGCCCAGTTTCTCACACTCGTTGATCATGTCGATATAGATGGTGCCCATGGTATAGTCGTATTCCCGTTCGTTGATGTCACGGATATTGTCCTCCTTGAACTTCTTGCGCATCTGGTTGATCTCATTCTCGATACGGAAAGTGTCCTTGGTGTCATACTCCTCACGACGACCGCCCAGGACGAGGTTCATCTGTGTCAGGGCATCGTCTGTCATTGCCATCATCGCACGTAACCGCTGATACTGCGTTTCAGTGAAGTCCTTGGGAGCCTCTTGTCTGCGGTTCAGTGTCCTGGCGAGGTTGTAGCAGGCATCACCGATACTCTCCAGCTCACTGATCTCACGCAACATCATGCGTACCTTCTCCTTGGTCTCATCACTCAGATGGTTCATACTCACCTGGTCCAGGAAGCGTGCGATCTCCATCTCTGTCTTGTCGGTGATGTCCTCTTGGTTCTCTATCTCACTGAACAGATGGGTAAATGCCTTGTCGTCATGCTCGTCGAGGAGTTGCTTCACCTTTCCGAACATCTGCTGGACACGCTGCCCGAAGAAAACGGTCTCCTTCTGTGCCTGGTAGACAGAAATCTCAGGGGTCTGTATGAGGTTCGACTGGATATACTGCAGGCGGAACTCCTCACGCTTGGGTTGCTCACCCTCAGGCAACAGCCAGCAGACAATGCGCTCTAACTGGGGAATCAGTCCGATGAGGATAGCCGTGTTGGTGATGTTGAAACAGGTATGGAACGTTGCCAGTACCACTGGGAGACGTGTCGCCTGTCCTCCGACGGCAGGGTCATAGCCCACCAGACTGCATACCAAATCCACGAAAGGATAGAAGACGCAGAGTACCCATATCACACCAAACACATTAAATAGCAGGTGTGCCAGTGCTGCACGCCGTGCTGGGATGCCGGCTCCCAGGGCAGCAAGGTTGGCAGTAGCCGTCGTACCGATATTCTCACCCATCACCAAGGCGATACCTAGATAGATGGGCAGCACCCCTGTGGAACAGAGGAGGATGGTGATTGCCATCACTGCCGCCGATGACTGGACGATGCAGGTGATGACCGTGCCGATGGCAAGGAAGGCGAGGATGGTCCAGTAGCTGTTGGTGTCAAAAGAGGCAAAGAACTGGACGACAGAGGCGTTATGCTCTAAGTCCATCTCTTTGCCTGCCGTACTCAGCATCACTAAGGAAAGGAACATAAAAGCGATGCCAAACAAGAAATCACCGATGTACCGGTGCTTTTTCTTGTAAATAAGTACCATCCCTGCGAAGAAAGCAGGGAACACCACATTGGTCAAATCCACGTTATAGCCAAGTGACATGATCCATGCTGTCAGCGTCGTGCCGATGTTGGCACCCATGATGACGGAGATGGCTTGCGAGAGTGTCAGCAAACCGGCAGAGACAAAGGATACCGTCATCACTGTTGTCGCTGATGAGGATTGTACGGCACAGGTAACAAACGTTCCAGTCAGCATTCCTGTGAACCGGTTGGTTGTCATGGCACCAAGGATGTGTCGCAGTTGTGAGCCTGCCATCTTCTGTAGGGCATCACTCATCATACGCATGCCGAAAATCAGCAGACCTAATGAGCCTAACAATTTTAGTATAATCCAGTAATAGTCTTCTTGCATATCATTAACTTTTTCTTACTTTCTCTTTTTCCAGTGCAAAGTTAATGGTATGAATTGGGAATAAGCCTTAAAAACAATTACAATATGGTTACAGCAGCAGTTGTAACCATATTGTAATCATGAAGGGTGGGGGGATGTACCTATCGGTTGTATTTCTTCAACAGTCCCTTGACAAGTTTGCCATAGACCTTGATGACATCGTCATGCCAGGGACCTGTGGCGGTGGCACGGGGCAGGAGCATCGAGCAGCTCTCGTTCTTGTCGCTGATAGACCAGCAGATCCAACTGACACCCAAGCGCTCACAGAGCTGAATCCATTTCTCCTCGCTCTCCGGGTCGATCTTGCCATCACCGGATGCCTCAGTGGCACCACTCTCTGAGATGAATACGGGAATCCCTTTCTTTACGGCATCCTCCATGCGGTCACGCAGATAGTCACCATGGGTGGCGGCATAGAAATGGACGGTGTACATGATGTTCTGGAAACCAGTCAAAGGGCTCTCTGCCACCAGATGGATGTCCTGATCCCAGTGAGGACAGCCAACCAGTACGACATTATCGGGGTCGTACTTGCGAATCTCGCCAATCACCTCTGCGGCATATTTCTTCAAGTCTGCCCATGTGTCCTCCACGGGCTCGTTGTATATCTCGTAGATGACATGCGGGTATTTACCGTATTTCTTTGCCATCATACCGAAGAACCTCTTTGCCTCGGCAGTCTTCATCTCGTGGGAGTGCCAGTCGATGATGACATAGACATTATTCTTAATGGCTGCTTCGATGACATTGGTCATGCACTGCATGGCAAACTGTGGATTCTCTAAGTAGTTGTCCTCAATCATGATACCCATGGCAGCACGTACCACGCTGGCATTCCAGTCTTGCTTCAGTGTCTTCACCGCTTTCTTGTTATAGAAGCGGGGCCAGATGTTATGCCATCCGAAGCTGACACCACGCAGGATGACGGGTCTGCCGTTCTGGTCACACAACTGTGCGCCCTTCACTTGTAACTGTCCCCATTTCTTAACGGGGTCTTGAGCGTATGCACTGACAGCGCATACCATAAGGATGATGGTTAATAGCTTTTTCATATTAGTTTAGAATAAAGATATAGTATACAGATAAACGACCGCAGCAGGGATGGCAAGCAGCGAGGAGTCGAAGCGGTCAAGCATACCGCCATGACCGGGCAGGATGCTGCCGCTGTCCTTGATGCCGAGAGTACGTTTGAAAAGACTCTCCACCAAGTCGCCCCATGTGCCGAAGACAACGACGACGAGTCCTAATCCAATCCACTGGGGGATGGTGAGCAGCTGTCTGCATATCCATGGTTGCTGTTCAGCATCCAAAACGATCATGTTGTCCATATAGCCGATGCCCCATGCTGCCAGCAGCACGAAGATGGCTCCACCGATACTGCCTTCCCATGATTTGCCAGGGCTGATGCGTGGGAAAAGTTTATGACGACCTAACAGGGAACCTACGCAGTAGGCACCGGTGTCGTTGACCCACAGGAAGATGAATACCGACAGGGGCAACAGGGTATTGAAAACCACCAACCCGTCAGGTGACGCATTGAACGCCAATACGTTCAGCAATGAGAAGGGAAGGGCGATATACAGCTGTGAGAGCATGGTGTATGCCCAGTCGTTGATGGGGTCTTCCTGTTTGAGATACAACTCTGCCACCAGCAGATAGAGTATCGTCACCAGATAGGGGATGAACACCACCGATTTTGCCGCTCCGCCATAGATGTCACTGCAATAGTACGTCATGGAAAAGAAGAAATACACACCTGCCACGGTACAGATGAAACGATTGACGGTTACCCCGGGACGTGCGTTGACCAGACCGGTAAATTCCCACACCGTCAGTCCTGTGACGATGGCAAACAACAATACCATTGCCTCAGGACGAAGGAAACTCGCTACAACGGCAACTACGAAGATAATGCCGGTAATGGCTCTGACAATAAAATTTTTCATAGGCTTATTCTTTGTTCTCGGTGCTCTCAGAGGATTCTGGATTCCCGGCATTCTCTAAGGCTTTCGCATTTGCTTCTGCCTCCAGTTCTTTCGCCCTCTCCTCAGCCATGCGCTCTGCCTCGGCACGCTGCTGTGCCTCTAACAGCTCCTCGGCACGACTGGTCCAGGGACGCTTGCCGAAGATTTCCTCGACATCGTCAGCGAAGATGACCTCACGGTCCATCAGTAACTGGGCAAGACGGGCATGACCCTCTTTGTGCTCAGTCAGAATCTTCTTGGCACGCTCGTACTGTTCGTTGATCATCTTCAGCACCTCGTCATCCATCACTTTCGCTGTCGTCTCGGAGTAGGGGCGCTGGAAGGAGTACTCGTTATTGTTATAATAGCAGACGTTAGGCAACTTGTCGCTCATACCGGCATAGGCTATCATACCGTATGCCTGTTTGGTGGTACGCTCCAAGTCGTTCATAGCACCTGTGGATATCTGTCCTACGAAGAGTTCCTCGGCAGCACGACCGCCTAACAGTGAGCACATCTCGTCGAGCATTGCCTCCTTGGTCTGCAGCACACGCTCCTCTGGCAGATACCATGCAGCACCTAATGCCTGTCCACGTGGTACGATACTTACTTTGACGAGGGGGTTGGCAAACTCCGTAAACCAAGAGATGGTAGCATGACCAGCCTCATGGATGGCGATAGAGCGCTTCTCTGCCTCTGTCATCACCTTCGTCTTCTTCTCCAAGCCACCGATGATACGGTCTACCGCATCAAGGAAGTCTTGCTTGCCGACTTTCGGGCGGTTATGACGGGCGGCTATCAGGGCTGCCTCGTTACATACGTTGGCAATGTCAGCACCCGAGAAACCGGGAGTCTGACGTGCCAGGAAGTCGATGTCAAGATTCTCGTCGAGCTTCAGAGGCTTCAGGTGTACTTGGAATACCTCCTTGCGCTCATTGAGGTCTGGCAGGTCGACATGTATCTGGCGGTCGAAACGACCGGCACGCATCAGGGCGGAGTCAAGCATATCGGCACGGTTGGTGGCAGCAAGGGTGATGATACCACTGTTGGTCCCGAAACCGTCCATCTCTGTCAATAGGGCGTTCAGCGTGTTCTCACGCTCGTCATTACCTCCCATGGCAGGATTCTTGGAGCGGGCACGTCCGACAGCATCTATCTCATCGATGAAGATGATACAGGGTGCCTTCGACTTTGCCTGCTGGAACAAGTCACGTACACGACTGGCTCCCACACCCACGAACATCTCCACGAAGTCAGAACCACTCATAGAGAAGAAAGGAACACCAGCCTCGCCGGCAACAGCCTTGGCAAGCAGTGTCTTACCTGTTCCCGGAGGACCTACCAGCAAGGCTCCCTTGGGGATTTTTCCGCCTAAGTCGGTATATTTCTGCGGGTTCTTCAGGAAGTCCACGATCTCCTGCATCTCCTGTTTGGCACCAGCCTGTCCGGCAACGTCCTTGAAGGTGATACCTAAGGAACCACCCTTCTCATACATCTGTGCCTTCGACTTGCCGACGCTGAAGATACCTCCACCGCCTCCCATGCCTCCGCCTCCCATGCGGCGCATGATGAACATCCATACAAAGATGATGCCTGCGAAGAAGAGCACGTTCATGATGATGGAGTTGAAGAACTCACTCTCCCGCTGGTTGTTATATACCAACTCACCGCTGAACTTTTTCAGGTCACGTGCCTGGTTGACAAACTGCTCCACCTGGTCGACAGAACCGAATTCCACAGATACCGTTGGCTCCTTGCCTGTCGCCTTCACCCCCTGATGGAATACATCACGGATGTGCTCTGGCTTCACATACATCTGTAGGGTATTTGTGTTCTTATTGACCACAATCTTCTGGGCATAGCCCTTCATGACCCATGTCTTGAAATTGCTATACGACGTGGTGGTCTGTACACTCGAGTTCTCACTGCCGTTGGTGAAATAAAGGACACCAAGGGCGATAATTGCCAACATGTATATCCAGTTCATATTGAACTTGGGCATATTCATTTTGGGCTCGTTATTAGGTTGCTTATCCATAATTCTCTATTAATCCAAGTCGGGGATATTGGTCAGATTGGCATCCTCCCACAGATGCTCCAGATCATAATAGGCGCGAACGTCGGGCAGGAAGATATGCACCATGACATCGGTATAGTCCATGGCAACCCATTGGGCATTCTCCAGACCAGCTACCGCCGTAGGCTTCTCCTGCTGTTCGTTCCTCGCAAACTCTTCTACCGACTCAGCGATAGCCTCTACCTGCGAGGGGGAGTTTCCCTGACAAATCACAAAATATTGGCAGATAGCCCCTTCGATACATTGCATATCGACAATGACGATCTGCGATCCTTTCTTCTCTTGTATTCCTTTTTTGATAGTCTCAACCAGTTGTGTTGATGCTTCCATTTATTATTAATAATGTGTTACAGCCGACAAAGGTACGAATTATTTTCGGATTTTTCGTCATTGTATCGAAATTTTCTTATCTTTGCAAAAAGAATGTAACTGCGATGATGAGAAAAACAACTGTGACAACTATCTGGGGAGGTGTGATGCTCCTCTTACTGATTGTGACTTCTCCAATTTCCGCCCAGGAGCGTGCTGAGGTCATGTTGGAGACTACTGAGGGGAATATCCGTATAGCCCTCTATAACGAGACTCCCCAGCATCGGGATAATTTCCTGAAGGTGGTGGGGATGCAGCTCTATGACTCGCTGCTATTCCATAGGGTCATCAAGGACTTCATGGTGCAGACTGGTGACTTGAACAGTAAGCATGCGAAACCGGGCGTATTGCTGGGAACGGGTGAGCTGGACTATACCACTGAGGCGGAGTTCCGTCTTCCTCAGCTGTTCCATCGCCGTGGTGCCGTGGCTGCTGCCCGTGAGTCCGACAAGGTGAATCCTGAGCGTCGCTCTGGTGCGTGCCAGTTCTATATCGTATGGGGAAAACTGTGGGATGACAGACGGCTGGCGAAAGTACAGGAACGACTTGACACACTGACCAATGGCACTGTGAAGATTACACCTGAGATGGCAGAGGTCTATAAGACGGTTGGCGGTACCCCTCATCTGGATGGACAATATACTGTTTTTGGGGAGGTTGTCGAGGGCTTGGAGGTCATCGACCGCATCCAGCAGGTGGCTGTCGATAAGAACGACCGTCCGCAACAGGATATCCGTATCTTACGTGCTGTTATCACCAAAAATCCCTTCGCTCCAGCTCCTAAACCAACAAAAAAGAAACAAATTTCACGTCGGAAGCAAAAAAAAGTAGCTAAATTTTTTGCGCATTCAGAAAAAAGCAGTACCTTTGCAACCGCATTTCAGAAATGAGGTGCTGACATTGGGGTATGGTGTAATGGTAACACTACAGATTCTGGTCCTGTCATTCTTGGTTCGAGTCCGAGTACCCCAACACAAAAAAGGCTTCCTGACTGGAAGCCTTTTTCTATGTGAGCATCTCGCTTATTCTTTCTCGCTGTTCTCCGCGTCAATCGCTTTGATCTTGTCACGTACGAGTTGTACCTCATCCTTCAACTTCTGCACCTTGCGGTTCATCTCGTCAATCAGGGAGTTGCCTTTTTTCGAGGAAGCGTTAAGGAAGCCGAGGTTGTTCTCGTAGGTCTGTACCTCAGACTTCAACTGCTCGTACTGGCGCATCAGTCGGGCACGCTCATTGTCAAGAGCATTGCCACCACGCTCAGCGACTTGTTTGATGTTGTCCTTGAATTTATTGAGACGACGCTTGGCGACGCTGATATTCAACTCTTTATAGAGTTTGTCAACCACTGCGTGGTACTCCTCATAGAGCTTGTCCTTCTCCTTGAAGGGTACATGACCGATTGACTGGTACTCCTCGACGAGTTTCTGGATTTTCTCCTGTAAACCGTCACCGGCATCATCTGCGGCAGCTTTAAGCTGTTCGATGATGCTGCGTTTCTTCTCCAGGTTCTGGTGCTCCTCACCACGTCCTCCTACACCTGCGGCATTACGTGCCTCGAAGAACTTGTTGCAGGCGGTCAGGAACTCCTCCCAGAGCTGGTCACCCAGTTTCTTGGGCACCATACCGATGGTCTTCCATTCACGCTGCAGGTTGATGAGCTTGTCACTCGTTGATTTCCAGTCGGTAGAGTCTTGCAATGCTTTTGCTTTCTCGATGAGGACACGTTTCTTCTCGGCATTCTCCTTGAAGTTCTCTTTCAGTCCTTTGAAGTACTCAGCCTTACGACCGAAGAAGTCGTCACAGGCAGCACGGAAACGCTCAAATATCTTCACATTCATCTTCTGGGGAGCAAAACCGATAGTCTTCCACTCCGCCTGAATGGCAATAATCTCTTTGGTGTGACGCTCCCAGTCCGCACAGCCTTTGTTCTCCTCAGCGGCAATAGCCTCCACTTTCTCACAGAGGGCGGTCTTACGAGCCAGGTTGTCTTCCTCTTTAGCTCGTAGTTCCTCGAAATGCTGTTGGTGGCGCTTGTTGATGACTGTGGAAGCGGTCTTGAAACGAGTCCATATTTCCTCACGCAGTTCCTTTGCGACAGGACCGATCTCACGGAACTCCTGGTGAAGTTTCTGTAATTGATGGAAGGCACTGATGACCTCCGGCTCGTCAGCAAGTTTCTCAGCGGCTTCACAAAGTTTGGTCTTCAACTCCAGATTCTTCTTGAAGTCGTACTCACGGGCCTCACTATTGAGTTTCAGCAGGTCATAGAACTGCTCCACATAGAGCTGGTAGTTACGCCACAGCTCACTGGCTTTCTCAGCAGGAACATTCTTGATCTCCTTCCATTCCTCCTGCAGTGCCTTGAACTCCTTATAGGACTTGTTAGCCTCTTCAGGAGAAGTCAGCATAGCCTTGATTTTCTCGATGATGTCGAGCTTCTTCTGCAGATTCTCCTGTTTCTCCTGTTCCTGCTCCTTGAAGAGTTTCTGGCGCTTTTCTTTGATGACACCCATTTCAGCCTTGAAGGCCTCTTCATCCTCATCAGGGAGAATCTGGTAAGCCTCTGGGTCGCCTCCTCTGTCGATATATTCTTTCAGACGCGCCTCTCGCTCTGCGATATGCAGTTTGTAGAAGGCAGTCTTCAGATAGTCTACCTCCTCTTTTTGAGGCGTTTCGTCTCCTTGGGCGATTTCACGGGCACGTGCCAGAACCTCTTTCTTTGTCTGGTATTGCTTCCGCTCTGGTTCAGCTACAGGGTCAGCTTCCTTAGCAGGAGCGGTCTCTTCTACAGGAGTCACCACCTCTTCTTCTGCTGGAGCTTTTGCCTCGGTTTCTACTACGTTTTGTTCCACGTTCTGCTCTTGTTCGAGAGCTTTTTCTTGAGAGTCCATCGTCTAAATGTTTTTTAGTTCATGAAAATGGTTAGTACACACATATCAAGGTACAAACTTATTAAAAAAATCTGAAAGTACCTAATTTTTTGCCAATTATTTTCTAAAAAGGGGCTAAATCAGCCGTTTATGACGGAAGAAAAGCCATGAAACGATGGAAATTGCGAGTGATATGATGATAGCGATGATGAATCCGACAGGACTGCTTTCCATACCATTGACGAGGTTCATTCCGAAGAAACTGGAGATCAGCGTGGGCAACATGAGGATGATGGTCACAGAGGTCAGCGTACGCATGATGGTGTTCATGTTGTTGTTGATGATACTCTGGTAGGTGTCCATGGTCGACTCCAGGATGTTCGAGTAGATATTGGTGGTTTCCCGTGCCTGTGTCATCTCAATCGTCACGTCCTCGATCAAGTCAGCATCCAGCTCGTCAATCTGTAACTTGAACTTCAGTTTCGACAACAGGGTTTCGTTGCCTCGGATGGAGGTGTTGAAATACGTCAGCGAGTCCTGCAGGCGTGACAGTCCTATCAGACTCTCGTTGTTCACCTCCTTGTCGAGGTTACGCTTTGCTTTCTCGATGAGGAGTGATATTTGCTTGAGTCGCTTCAGATACCACACGGCGCTGGAGAGAAACAGGCGGAAAATCATGTCGACATAGTCGGTGAATCCCTCGCCACGCTTCTGCTGATACGACAGGAAGTCGATCATCATATTCGTCTCATAGTAACATACCGTGATAGTGACATCCCGTTTATGGATGATACCCAGAGGCACTGTCGTATAGGGGGTGCGTGAGCGTACCTCCTTGACGTAAGGGATACGCAGGATGATCAGCATCCATCCGTCGTCGTACTCATAACGTGCACGCTCGTCGGTATCGCTGATGTCGGAAAGGAAATAGTCGGGAATCTGATACTGTTCTTCCAGCATCTGGATATCCTCTTCCGTTGGACACGTCACCTGTATCCAACAATTGGGCTGCCAAGTGTCAATCTGGCTGAGCCCTCCTGTAATGTTCCAGTAAGTCTTCATAATGCTAATCCTTTTTAAAACGGTCTTAGCGGCAAGAGGATTAGCGGTCTTGCCTGCTGTCCTCATGCCTTACGAATTGTAATGATTCGCCGGGTAATCGTCCATTTTTTTGTTACTATTTTGGTTATTCTTTGTTCTTGCAAAGCGACAGTCGTCGATTTCGGTTGCAAAGATACGAATTTTTTTAAAAGTAAAAAGTAAAAAGGTAAAAAAAGTAAAGCTATTGCCCGCTTTTTCTACCTTTCTACCTTATTTTATCTTTTTACTACTTCTGTGGGATATCTTCCAGTGTTTTCTTCAGGAGTTCCCAGAAGGGAGCCACTGTCTCGATGAGGGCACGCTCACTGGTTGTGTGGGGTGACTTCATCGTAGGACCGAAGCTGACAACGTCGAGATGAGGATACTTGCCCAAGATGACGGAGCATTCGAGTCCTGCATGGTCAACCTGGATGATACCGTCCTTGCCGAACAGTTGTTTATATTCTTTCAGCAGCAAGTGCAGGATGGGAGACTCTGGGTTGGGATCCCATCCGCCATACGAGCCGGCGGTCTCCACCTTCATACCTGCCATGTTGAAACAGCTCTCCAGCATCTTCACGACATAATCCTTCATATCCTCACGGCTGCTTCGTGCCAGTATCTTAATGGCTGCATGACCGCCTTCAATGTCGATGATAGCGAGATTGCTGGAGGTCTCTACCACGTCAGGGTAGGAGGGTATCATACGCACCACGCCGTCATGACAGGCATAGATGGCATTGATGAGGTTGTCTTGTATCTCGACAGGTACCTGCATGGCAGGAGTGGCTGTCTTCTCGGCATAGAACTTGATGTCGCTCTCGATACCTTTGTACTCATCCTTGAAGTCGTCAAACCAGTTGTCAACCAGTTCCTGAAGGGCATCCATATTCTCCTTTGGCAGGGTGAGAACCACCTCTGTTTTGTAAGGAATGACATTGCGTACCTTGCCGCCATGCCAAGAAGCAAGACGGGCATCCAGCTCTTCGATAGCCTCACGTACGAAACGGACCATCAGTTTGTTGGCATTGGCGCGTCCCTCGTGGATCTCCAGACCACTATGTCCACTGCGCAAGCCCTTCAGGGTGACGCATACGGCAACATCCTCCGGGTCGGTCTCCACCTCTTTGTAATCAAGGGTAGCGGTGATGTCGATACCACCGGCAGAGCCGATGACGAACTTGCCCCAGTGCTCTGAGTCGAGGTTCATGAGAATATCGCCCTGCAACTCACCAGCAGGCAGACCGTTAGCACCATACATACCCGTTTCCTCGTCACGGGTGATAAGGGCATCGATAGGACCGTGTTTCAGTGTCTTGTCCTCCATCACTGCCATGATGGCGGCAACACCCAGACCATTGTCAGCCCCCAGTGTCGTCCCCTTTGCCTTTACCCAGTCTCCGTCAATCCAGGGCTGTATGGGGTCAGTCTCAAAATTGTGCGTGGACTCGGTGTCACGCTCGGGAACCATGTCCATGTGAGCCTGCAAGATAACTCCCTTGCGGTTTTCCATCCCTGCTGATGCCGGCTTACGCATCACGATATTGCCGGCAGGGTCTTTGAATACCTCAACGCCCACTTTTTTACCGAAGTCGAGCAGGAACTGTTGGATTTTCTCCAGATGTCCACTGGGGCGTGGCACCTGTGTGAGTGCGTAGAAATTATCCCATACGCACTTAGGATTCAGATTTTGAATTTCATTCATAGCTTATAGATTTTTTAGATGTAAAGTTCAATGCTACCCATGCATAGATGCCCAGCAGGATGACCAGCATGGTCTGGACGGTATGCACGATAAGGACGAAATAGAGAGCATGCTCGTCGGCGACACCATAGAGTATCAGCATCGTCTTGACGGCGAAATGCCAGGGACCGGCACCATTGGGAGTGGGTACGATGACTGTGATGGACCCCACGATGAAGGTCACCAGCGCGCAGCCCAATCCCAGGTCGGCAGTGAAATCGAAACAGAAGAAGGTGAGGTAGTAATGCAGGAAGTAGCTCACCCAGATGCCGAGTGTGAAAAACACGAACAGCGGGATGTTACGCACGTCCTTCAGGGAGATGACACCCTCCCAGATACCCTTGAAGGTCATCTTTACCTTATTATATATAGAGAGCTTGCGTAACAGGAAATGCAGCAGGATGAGAATGGCGATTGCCGAGATGGCTGCCACCAGATAGCCTGCCCATGAGAAACCGTGCAGGATGGTCTGCAGATTGGTTCCTGTCTTGCGGAAGAACATACCGAAGGTACTCATCTCCAGCAACAATACGATGGCGGCGATACCCATCACCAACAACGAGTCGATGGCACGTTCTGTCACCACCGTTCCCAGCGCCTTCGCAAACGAGATGTTGTCGTAGCGCTTCAGTACCCCGCAGCGTGTGAACTCTCCTACCCGTGGAATCACCAGCGAGGCAGCATAGCTCAGGAATATCGCATGGATGCTCACTGAGAAGCGGGGATGCTCACCAACCGGTTCCAGTGATTGTCTCCATCGCCATCCGCGGAACATCTGGGCAAGGATACCGAAGGGAAACGACAACAGCATCCACGTCCAGTCCATCTCTTCCGTCATCACATGCAGGATCTGCTGCCAGTCCTCTCCGCGGTACATCCAATACAGGATAGCGCCTCCCAGGAAGAGTGGCATCAGAATCTTCAGAATGACATTACTAATCTTCATCTTGACTGCACAGGTACGAAAAGTCGAATTATGGGGAGGAGTGAGACTTACAATGACTCCACGAAAGTCTTGGTGACTTGGAAGGAGTTGTCGGCGATGGTATTCCAGAAATCGTGATACTGTGAGGCATCGGTGTCACGCAGAGGGATATCGCTGATGACACGGAAGGAGATGAACGGTACCTTGTTGATATAACAGGTCTGGGCAATGGCACACGACTCCATATCCACCGCTTTAGCATCGGGGAACTTCTCGATGATGCTGCGCATCTTCTCCTTCGAGTCCACGAACCAGTCACCAGTGACGATCAGTCCTTGGTGAAGGGTAAGTTGAGCGTTGACTGAGAGTTGAGTGGCTTTCTCCAATAAATATTTGTCGGCTTGATAGCGGACAGGGAGTCCTTGAACCTGTCCATAGACCGTTGTGTCATCAATTGCCTTGCCGCAATAGACGTCGTGATAGGTGATTTCCTTACCGACAATCACGTCTTGTATGTTGATGTCGTCGCCATTACCACCAGCACAACCGCTGGAGATAATTACATCAGGGTGAAACTCATAGATCATACGTTGGGCACCAAGGGCGGCGTTGACCTTGCCGATACCGCATTTCTCCACCCTTACGTTGTCCTGATTGAAGAGCTGTTGCAGTTGGTTCAGCTCCTTGTCCATTGCTACGATAATTCCTATCTTCATATTGTATTTTATTGTTTAGGATGCAAAGATACAAATAAATTAGGAATTAGGAATTAGGAATTAGGAATTATTTGTTAACTTTGGCTTCGCCGAACTTACTTTTCGTTCGGAAATGAGAAGAAAACTTGTTTTCTTTTGCATTTCTCTCACTTATTTGGTAACTTTGCACGCAGAAATTAAGAAAACAGTTATGAAGAATCTGAAACAGTGGCTGCCTGATATCGTGGCAGTAGTGTTATTTGCCGTTATCTCATTCGCCTATTTCTTCCCTGCAGACATCGAGGGGCGTATCCTCTATCGTCATGACTCTTCGGCAGGTCGTGGGGCAGGACAGGAGGCGTCGGAATACTATCAGCGGACAGGAGAGCGTACCCGTTGGACGAATGCCGTGTTCAGCGGTATGCCTACCTACCAGACGGCTCCGTCGTATAAGAGTACGGATACGCTGGCAAAGGTGGAGAAGGCATATCACCTGTGGCTGCCGGAGAACGTATGGTATGTTTTTGCCTACCTGTTGGGCTTCTATATCCTGTTGCGTGCCTTTGACTTCCGCTGGTATCTCGCCACGCTGGGTGCTGTGGTATGGGCGTTCAGCAGCTATTTCTTCATCATCATTGCCGCAGGGCATATCTGGAAGGTGATCGCCCTTGCCTATCTGCCACCGATGATAGCAGGTGTGGTACTTGCCTATCGGGGGAAATATGCCTGGGGCTTGATAGTCACCGCATTGTTCTGTGCGCTGGAGGTGCTTGCCAACCATGTGCAGATGACCTACTACTACCTGTTCGTCATCCTGGCGATGGTGATTGCTTTTGTGATAGAAGGGGCAAGGAAGAAAGAGTGGCAGCATCTGCTGAAGGCGACAGGTGTCTGTCTGGCTGGTGCCGTGATAGGTATCTGTGTCAACATGTCGAACCTCTATCATACGTGGGAGTATGGTAAGGAGTCGATGCGTGGCAAGAGTGAGTTGGTGAAAGCGAATGCCGCCAACCAGACATCGAGTGGACTGGACCGTGACTATATCACCCAGTGGAGCTATGGTATCGATGAGACATGGACGCTGCTGGTACCCAATGCGAAGGGCGGTGCCTCTGAGCCTATGGTGCGCAGTAAGACGGCGATGGCGCATGCCAATAATGACTATCTGGGAATCTACGAGCAGATAGGACAGTACTGGGGCAACCAGCCGATGACGGCAGGTCCTGTCTATGTGGGTGCCTTCGTGCTGATGCTCTTTGTGCTGGGACTCTTCATCGTCAAAGGACCGCTGAAATGGGCATTGCTTGTTGTGACCATCCTCTCCGTCCTGTTGTCGTGGGGTCGTAACTTCATGCCTTTCACGGATTTCTTCCTCGACTACATACCGATGTACGCTAAGTTCCGTACCGTTGCCTCCATCCTCGTCATTGCCGAGTTCACCATCCCCTTGTTGGCGATGCTTGCCTTGAAGAAAGTGATTGACGAGCCTGAGATTCTGAGGACGAAAGTGAAATACGTATATATCGCCTTTGGTCTGACAGGAGGACTCGCCCTGTTGTTTGCCCTGATGCCTAAACTGTTCTTCCCCGAGTATATCAGTATCAATGAGATGCAGGCGATGCGACAGATACCTGCAGAGCAACTCGCTCCATTGGTACAGAACCTGACGGAGATGCGTGTCGCTGTGTTTACGGCAGACTGCTGGCGTTCGTTCATGATCATTTTGACAGGTACCGTCTGCCTGTTCCTCTACAGATTCCAGAAACTGCGTGCTGAATGGCTCGTGGGACTGCTCACCGTCCTCTGCCTGTTTGATATGTGGCAGGTCAACAAACGCTATCTGAACGACGAGATGTTTGTGTCGAAGACAGTCCGTGAGGAACCCATCCAGAAGTCGACAGCCATCGACCATATCCTGCAGGACAAGACCCTTGACTTCCGTGTGCTGAACCTCGCCACGAATACCTTCAATGAGAACGAGACGAGCTTCTATGTGAAGAGCATCGGTGGCTATCATGCCGCTAAGCTGCGTCGCTATCAGGAACTCATCGATGCCTATATCTCGGAAGAGATGGAGCAGGGCTACGGTGCCATTGCTGAGGCTCAGGGTGACATGACACGGGTGAAGGGCGACTCCATCTATCCTGTGCTGAACATGCTCAATACGAAGTACTTCATCCTGCCGCTGCAGGGTGGTCAGACTGTTCCTGTGGAGAACCCCTATACCTATGGTAATGCGTGGTTGGTAGACAAGGTGACCTATGTCGAGAATGCCAACCAGGAACTTGATATGATTGCCAAGCTGAACCTGCGTCATGAGGCTGTTGCCGATGCCAAGTTCAAGGAGCAGTTAGGAGAGAGTACCGCGCAGGACACGCTGAGTGTGGTGCGTATCAAGAGCTATGAGCCCAACCAACTCTCCTACGAGGTAGAGTCAGGAAAGGGTGGTGTCGTCGTGTTCTCGGAGATTTACTATCCGGGGTGGACAGCCACGGTGGATGGTGTGGAACAGGAACTCGGGCGTGTCAACTACGTGTTGCGTGCCCTCCCTGTCAAGCCCGGAAAGCATGAGATCGTGCTGAGTTTCTTCCCCAAGAGTATCACGATGACAGAGACCATTGCCTATGTGGCACTGGGCATTCTGTTATTGCTGCTGATAGGTATGGCGGTACAGGCATATCTGCAACGTAGAAAATCAGAAAAAGCATAAAGGGACATGGAATTCAGGACGATTGTTGACATTCCTCAGCCGACCTTCCGGATAGAGCCCTGCGAAGAGATGCTCTTTGTGGGTTCCTGCTTTGCCGACCATATCGGCAGGCGCTTCGTGGAAGAGAAGTTCAGGGCGACAGTCAATCCCTTCGGGGTGATGTATAACCCTGCCTCCATCCTCCATACCATCCAGCGGACAGACGATGCCCCTCGTGTCGTCTTCCTGACCTTAGGAACTAATCATGTCTACCGTCTGAAAGAGACTGGAGAGATTGTGGACAACTGTGAGAAACGACCGCAGAGTCTCTTCCAGGAAGAGAAGCTGACCGTAGATGAGTGTGCCGACTATCTGGGGAAAGCCATTGACATCCTGAGGGAGCGTCGTCCAGACGTACAGGTGGTACTGACGGTCAGCCCCATCCGTTATCGCAAATACGGCTATCATGAGAGCCAGCTCTCCAAAGCCACCCTGCTAATGGCAGTGGATAAGGTAACTAGTATTCCTAGTTCTACTAGTTTCCCTAGTTCCCCTAGCTATTTCCCCGCCTACGAGATCGTGATGGATGAGTTGCGTGACTACCGCTTCTATGCCGCAGACATGCTGCATCCCTCAGAGCAGGCGGTGGACTATATCTGGGAACGGCTGTCAGAGACCTATCTCAGTGAGGCTGCCAAGGAGTTCCTCCGGGAGTGGCATCCCATCAAAAACGCACTGCATCACAAGCCTTTCCAACCCTATTCAGAGGAGTATAAGGCATTTATGGATAAAACAATGTTAAAAGTAGAGGAATTGAAAAAGAAATATCCTACCTTTGCACTATGATTTACACAATAGAAAAGATTACAACGCTCATTGGAGCCCGTCGCATCGGACATGCCGATGCAAAGATTGGATGGCTGTTGACAGACAGCCGTTCCTTGTGTTTCCCGGAAGAGACTTTGTTTTTTGCCCTTCGCTCCCAACGGAACGACGGACATAAGTATATTGATGACCTGTACAGGCGGGGAGTCAGAAACTTCGTGGTGGAGAGTATCTCTCAACTCTCAACTCACACCTCTCAACTCACCGACGCCAATTTCCTCGTCGTTCCCTCTCCCTTGGAGGCGTTGCAGCGACTCGCAGAGCGTCATCGTGACGAGTTTGACATCCCCATCGTGGGTATAACAGGCTCTAACGGCAAGACGATGGTGAAGGAATGGCTCTACCAGATATTGTCACCACAGATGGTCGTCACCCGTTCCCCCCGCAGTTATAATTCCCAGATTGGTGTCCCCCTGTCGGTATGGTTGTTGAACGAACAGACTCAGGTGGGTATCTTCGAAGCAGGAATCAGTGAGCCTGGTGAGATGGCATCGTTACATGATATCATCCAGCCTACCATCGGTGTACTGACCTCTTTAGGCGCTGCCCATCAGAAGAACTTCCGCTCGATGGATGAGAAATGTATGGAGAAACTGCAGCTCTTCCATGGGGCGAAAGTCATTGCCTATGACAGTGACAACGATACCATCAGCCGTTGCATCCGTCGCTCTGGTTATCAGGGTGAGAAGATAGGGTGGAGTAGGGAGAATCCGTCGGCACCACTGTATATCTCTAGTATTTCTAGTACTCCTAGTTCTCCTAGTTCCACTAAAATATCCTACTGCTATAAAGGCACCCGGGGCGAGTATCGCCTTCCCTTTATTGATGAGGCTTCCATGGAGTGCTCCATTGCCTGTGCTGCCATCGCCCTCTACCTGGGTGTGACACCCGATGACCTGAATGTGCGGATGTCGCAGCTGGAACCAGTCGCCATGCGTCTGGAGGTCAAAGAGGGACAGCATGGATGCACACTCATCAACGACTCCTATAATTCTGATATCAACTCCTTGGATATCGCTCTCGACTTTATGAATCGTCGCCCAGAGTATCAAGGTCGTCGACGTACGCTGATACTGAGTGATATCCAGCAGACGGGTATGGATAAGTCGGAACTCTACCGGGAGGTCAGCGACCTCTGTCAGAAACGGGGTGTCGACCGCTTGATAGGTATCGGTACGGCTATCCAGTCGCAGGCTGATGTGATTACCGTAGCCGACAAGGCTTTCTTCCCAGGCGTCCAGCAGTTTGTGGACAGTCCTCTGTTCCGCAGTCTGCATGATGAGGTGATCCTCCTGAAGGGGGCACGTGTCTTCGGTTTCGACCATCTCACGGAGCTTCTGGAACAGAAAGTTCATGAGACGATATTGGAGGTCAATCTGAATGCCGTGGTCGATAACCTGAACTTCTACCGCTCGTTCCTCAAGCCAGAGACGAAGTTGGTGTGCATGGTGAAGGCGGATGCCTATGGTGCCGGTGCCGTCGAGGTGGCGAAGACACTGCAGGACCATCGTGTCGACTATCTCGCCGTGGCGGTGGCTGATGAGGGTGTGACGCTCCGTCGTCATGGCATCACTCAAAATATCATGATCATGAACCCGGAGATGACAGCTTTTAAGACCATGTTCGACTATGACCTGGAACCGGAAGTTTATTCCTTCCGACTGATGGACGCACTGATTCGTGCGGCAGAGAAAGAGGGTATCACTGGCTTGCCAGTACATATCAAACTGGATACTGGTATGCACCGCCTGGGCTTCGACCCCGAGAAAGATATTGATGAGGTCATCGCACGTCTGAAACGTCAGAATGCCATCATCCCCCGTTCGGTATTCTCCCATTTCGTGGGTTCTGACAGTGATGACTTTGACAACTTCTCCGCCATGCAGTTTGAGAAGTTCGACAAGGCAAGCAGGAAACTGCAATCTGCTTTCTCCCATAAGATACTGCGCCACATGGACAACTCCGCTGCCATCGAGCATTTCCCTGAGCGACAGATGGATATGTGCCGCTTAGGACTGGGACTCTATGGCGTGGACCCCCGTGACAACCGCATGCTGCATACCGTCTCAACGCTGAAGACCACCATCCTCCAGTTGCGTCATGTGCCTAAGGAGGAGACGGTAGGCTATAGCCGCAAGGGCATCCTGACCCGTGACAGTGTGATAGCCGCTATTCCTATCGGATATGCTGATGGTCTCAACCGCCACTTGGGTCGGGGCAAGTGCTACTGTCTGGTGAACGGACAGAAAGCCCCGTACGTCGGCAATATCTGTATGGATGTCGCCATGATTGACGTGACGGATATCGACTGCAAAGAGGGTGACAGCGTGGAGATATTCGGTGAGCATCTGCCCGTCACCGTCCTCTCCGATGTCCTCGACACCATCCCCTATGAGGTGATGACGAGTGTCAGCAACCGGGTGAAGAAAGTGTATTACCAGGACTAAAACCACTATCCTGATTCAGGGTGGTGGTTTTAGACCTCCTTGTCTACTGTCTTAGCCTGAAATAGTCTCAGTCTCAGAATCTCAGTAATGAAATTGAGATTCTGACCTTATGTATAATTTTATTATATATATATTATATATAATATATATATAATAATATAATATGTAAAGTATTTTCTGCAAAAATTGAAAATCGTTACTGAGATTCTGAGACTGAGACCACAGACGTGTTTTGCACAAAATATTTGCCTATCCCCCTAAGGAATAGCCTCTAATAGGGTAAAGGAATATCTCCCGTGCCCCACGGCAGATATTGGAATGAGGTATGGGAGAT
>Ga0310695_10005342_pt1 | contig 22524 bp, 28 predicted proteins | sample RumenRJG_04DNA_FD_203882 | JGI IMG/M metagenome (GOLD analysis project Ga0310695, IMG submission 203882) | Bovine rumen microbial communities from Lethbridge, Alberta, Canada - RJG_04 (v2) (version 2) | ecosystem: Host-associated > Mammals > Digestive system > Stomach > Rumen | place: Canada...
GGCTGCGCGGGCGACATCGAGCTCGCACCGGGCGACGCGCTCCTCCTCGGCACCCTCCGCGCCCCCGTCCGCCCCGGCGAACCGCCCCGATTCCTCGCCCTGCTCCTGGAAACCTCCGCGCCGAGCCCCAAGGATAAAACTCACGCGGAGACCGTAGAACCAGCCCCCCACGCGGACTCCGAGGAGGACGCGGAGTGAGATTTCGTCTGGCGTCCGGCGCCTGGCATCGGGCGAGACGCCAGACGCCGGATGCCAGCCGGCAAGAATATCACACTTTTCCAGCGCGCCGATTTCGATTCCACCGTGCGTAATTTTGATGCATTTTGCATCTTCCGGAGCGTGAAAACGGCGAAAATCACGCACGGTGGAATCGGTTGGAAGACAAGGCGGGAACGGCAGGCGTTTCGGGGGGCGGATCACGGCGCGGGCGAGGGGCGGAACACCGGCTTGCAGCGGGGGATGGGGGCCGGAGGGGGCTGTTAATAAATTGTGGGAAAGTGTGGGAAATGCAAAATCGGGGTCAAACCCCCTTGACATGCCCCCGCCCCTCCTATATCCTCGCCCTCGTCGCAACCCGCCGTGGCGGGGTCCCCACCCCGCCACACCGGAAAACAGTTTTCAAGAACCGCACCATGAAACTCCCCGTCACGCGTCTCGCGTCGCTCGTCGCGGCGCTCGCGGCCCCGGCCGCGGGCGCCGCCGCGCCGGTCGCGCTCGCGCCGCAGTTCCGCGACCATGCCGTCCTGCAGCGCGACGTCCCCGTCCCGATCCGGGGCACGGCCGAGCCGGGCGCGACGGTGCAGGTCCGCCTCGTCCGCGCCGGCGCGGACGGGGCGGGCGCGGAGCCGTGCGAGGCGACGGCGGGCGCCGACGCCGACGGGCGCTGGCGCGTCGAGCTTCCGCCGCATCCCGCCGGCGGCCCCTACGAGCTGCTCGTCTCCGCCGCGAGCCCTCCGGCCGGCGCGGGCGCCGTCGCCGAGGACATCCTCTTCGGCGACGTGTGGATCTGCGCCGGCGGGTCGGGGATGGCGTCGGCCGCCGGCTGGCCCGGGGCGCTCCGCGCGGAGGCCGCCGGCCCCGGTCCGCGGGCGGGCGTCCGCCTGTTCCGCGTCCCCAGGCGCGCGTCGCTCCTTCCCCTGCGCGACCTGCCGGACGACTGCGCCTGGACGACCGGCGCCGACGCGGACGACGAGCCGTTCTCGGCGGTCGGCCGGTTCTTCGGCGAGGCGCTGCGCGAGGCGATGCCGGACGTCCCGATCGGCCTCGTCCAGGTCGCGTGGCCGGGAAGCACGCTCCAGTCCTGGATCCCGCTCGCGCAGTCCGAGGGCGTCGGCGGCGACCTCGGCCGATGGGCCGCCGCGCACCGCCGCCGCGTCGAGGCGTGGACGTCCGGCGGGCGCGAGCGCTACCGGGCGGAGCTCGCCGCGTGGACGGACTCGCTCGGCTCGATCGATCCGGGAGACGCCCCCGCCGCGCCGGACTTCGACGATTCGGACTGGAGGAGCGCCGTGCTGCCCGAAATCGCCGAACGGCACGTCTCGGACGACTTCGACGGCTGGGTCTGGTACCGGCGCACGTTCGCGATCGACGGGAAGGAGATCCCCTGCGTCGACGACGCCACGCTCGAGCTCGGCCCGATCGACGACCAGGACCGGACCTACGTGAACGGCGTCCTCGTCGGCTCGACCAATGTCTGGGACGCGCCCCGCCGCTACGAGATCCCGGGTTCGCTGCTCCGTCCCGGCACGAACACGATCGCCGTGAAGGTCCTCGACTGGGGCGGCCACGCCGGGTTCTGGAACGACTCGTCCCGCATGGCGCTGACGGTCAACCGGGAATACTGCGACCCGACCGACGACGGCGAGGCGATCGGGTACGAGACGAGCACCATCCCCCTTGGCGGCGAATGGCGGTTCCGGGCATACCCCGCCGCGCCGCGGCCCAAGGACCTGGAGGACGTCGGCGTGTGGGACGTCGCCGCGTGCCACAACGGAATGGTCGCGCCGCTCCTCCCGATGGCGGCGCGCGGCGCGATCTGGAAGCAGGGGAACGCCGACCTCCCGATGGACGAATGGTACGAACGGCGCTTTCCGGCGCTCGTCGCCGCATGGCGCGCGGACTTCTCGCACGGCGACCGCGCCTTCCCCGTCTACCTCGCCCAGCTGGCCCCGGGACACGGCCCGTACAACGGGGGCTCGGAGCCCTACCGCGCCCGCCAGCGCTGGGTCCAGGCGAAGCTCGGCGAATCGATCCCGGACTGCGGAACCGCCGTCACGCCCCGCGCCGAGGCCGGCCTCCACCCCGCGGACACGCGGACGGTCGGCGAGCGCCTCGCCCGCCTCGCCCTCGCGCGCGCCTACGGAGACACGAGCCTCGTCGAGTCCGGCCCCATCCCGGAGCAGGCCCGGGAGGCCGGCTCCGGCCGGAGGGCGAAGGGCGGCGGCGGCCCCCTCGCCCGCCTCCTGCGGACCCTCGGCCTCGATCCGGCCCGTCGGTCGGGCGGGACCGTCGGCCCCATCGTCATCCTCTTCCGGAACGCGGACGGCCTTGCGACCGCCGACGGGAAGCCGCTCCGCGGATTCCAGCTGCGGGACGTCAGCGGCGGAATGGACGGCGGGGACGCCGTCGAGGACGTCAAGGCGGCGATCGGGTCGCTCTCCGGCCGCCCGGCCGTCGTCATCCCGCGCCAGAAGAGCTACATCGCCCATCCCACCCATGTCCGCTACGCCTGGGACGACGATCCGGACGGCAACCTCGTGAACGGCGCGCGCCTGCCCTGCACCTCCTTCGAGCTCCCCCTCTCGCCCTAGCCGCCCAGCCGTTCCGCACCCCGCCCCCGCCCGCAATGAAACGCCTCGCCCTCCTCCTCCCCCTCCTCGCGCTCGCGTTGCCCGCGTTCGCGCATGACCCCGCCCCGAACGCCCCGGATTCGGAGGATTCCATCGGGGCGACGGAATCCAGCGACTTCGTTTACCCCGACTATCCGCCATGGCCGTTCGCGAGCCACTCGGAAGAAGGCGCAACGGGCGTGCGAGCCTCGTTGCTCGTCAATTCGCACCCGTCCTTCTCCGGCGTCGAACTGGCGCTCGGGGCGAACGACGCGGACGAAACGGTTGGCGGGCAGTTATCCATGGTCGTCAATTTCGGCGGAGATTTCAGCGGCCTGCAGGCGTCATCCGTGAACTTGGACCGGACTCTGCAAGGCGTTTCGTTCGGACTGCTTCTCGATGCCGTCGCAGGCGACGCGGCCGGCGTCCAGCTCGGCGGATTGATCGCCAAGACGGACGGGTCGTTTTCCGGATTCCAGGGTTCGTTTCTCCTTGCCGGAACCGGAGACAGGGGGACGATCAGGTTGAAGCGGGACTACCCGCCGTCTCCTTGGTCCTACGGAGTCCAGGCGGCGGGTCTTTTCGCAATCGCGGACCGGTTCCAAGGCGTCCAGATGGCGTTCACAGCCTCGGCCCGGGACATGTGCGGGATCCAAGTCGGGGGTGTGACGCAGGCCCTGTCTCTTGACGGCGTCCAGTTCGGCCTCGTTAATGACGCGGACGAACTCCACGGTCTCCAGGTCGGCCTCTACAACCGCGCCCGTGGCGGCGTCGGCGTCCAGATCGGCTTCGTCAACGGCTTCGGCCCTCCCGGCGACGCCCTCTGGCTTCCCGTCGTCAACGCCCGCTTCTGACCCCGCCACGCCCTAGCATCCGCCCTTTCCCATGTACACCCCGCTTGATACTTCCGTGACCGTTTCGCCGGACTGGCGCGAAAACGTCGCCCCCCACGTTGCACGGACAAAACGACAATCAGCCGCCCTGTAGGAAAATCACCATCAGCATGAACTGACAATATCTATCAATGTGAAAAGTAAAAATATATCAATGGACTTGACAAAAACATCTCATTTCACTAGACTGCCTCTCGTTGAACGGAATTCACCGCCATGAAAGAGAAGGACTATAGGCCGCGACTGATTGACGAACAAGTCGATTTCTACCTTTCCACATTCGGGGCCGTCAGCCTTGAAGGACCGAAGTGGTGCGGAAAGACGCGGACGTGCCTCCGTCACGCGAAGAGCGCGTTCATGCTGGACGATCCTTCGGACAATTTTGCGAACCGCGAGCTGGCCCGGATCGACGTCGGCCAGGCGCTTGCCGGCGAGGTGCCGCATCTGATCGACGAGTGGCAGGAGGTTCCATCCGTCTGGGATGCCGTGCGACACGCGGTGGACGAATCCTCCGCACCGGGTCGGTGGCTTCTCACCGGATCCGCGACGCCGCTCCCGAAGAAGACCGCCCATTCCGGAACGGGACGGATCGGGCGCCTCCGCATGCGGACGATGTCCCTTTTCGAAAGCGGGGACTCGACGGGGGAGGTCTCCCTGTCCGAAGTCTGCGCGGGGCGCGACATCGGCGTGCATCGCGTTGCCCGTCCCGAACTGGATGAAATCATCGCGCTCGTCCTGCGCGGCGGGTGGCCCGGCGTTCTCGGGAAATCGGTCGACCAGGCCCGCGCGGTCGCCCGGGAATACATCGAGAACGTGGTCGAGTCCGACATCAACCGCCTGGACGACGTCGTGCGCGACCCCGTCAAGGTCCGCAAGTGCCTCCGTTCCCTCGCGCGCAACGAGTCGACGACCGCATCCGACGAGACCATCCGTCGGGACACCGCCGGCGACGACGGATCGGAACTGAGCATCAACACCGTGGCGACCTACCTCGGCGCCTTCCGGCGGCTGCACCTGCTCGACGACATGGAGCCGTTTTCGCCGTTCCTGCGTTCCCCGGCGCGGATCAAGCAGGCGTCCAAGCGGCACCTTTGCGATCCCTCCCTCGCCGCGTCCCTGCTGGGCGCGACGCCGAAGATGCTGCTACGCGACCTCCGCACGTTCGGCTTCCTGTTCGAGGCGATGGCCGAACGCGATCTGCGCGTCTACGCGGACGCACTCGGCGCCGCCCTCTACCACTACCAGGATTACGCCGACCGCGAAATCGACGCCGTCATCCAGTTTCCCGACGGCGCCTGGGGCGCGTTCGAGGTAAAGCTCGGCATGGCGCAGGTGGACGAAGCGGCGGCCAATCTCGTCGACCTCGCCTCCGCCTTTTCCAAGAATCCGCCCCGGTCCCTCGCCGTCGTCGTCGGTCTGGCCGGCGCCGCCTACCGCCGCCCCGACGGCGTCTATGTCCTGCCCCTCACGGCGCTCGGTCCCAAGTGACGCCCCGCCGCGCCCGAATTCCACGCAGAGACCGCTGAGACCGCAGAGCCCGTCCCCACCCACCTCCCGCCCCCGCCCGCAATGAAACGCCTCGCCCTCATCCTCCCCCTCCTCGCCCTCGCCGCCGCGGCGGCGCGCGCCGAAGACCCCGCCACGCCGAGCAGTCCTCGTGCGGAGAGCATTGACTGTGCGCGCCCCCCGCGCGCGCCGTTCGAAGACCATTTTCACCAAGCGAAGGTCTATTGCGCAACGGGCGAATTCGAAAAGGCCCGCGAGCAGATGGAATCGGTCTTGCGCGCCGACCATAGGAACGAATCGGCCCTCGCCCTGCTCGGGCGGATCGACGAACGCGAATGGCAAGTCAATCATCGCGAGCCACGCGCGCGGCAAACGCCCGACGACATCGTGAACGAGAAACTGGATTCCATCCTCGTCGAAGACTTCGAGTTCTATCAAATGTATTTTTGCGACCTGATCGCGTTCCTCCAGGATGCTTCGTGCGAGGTGGATGCGAAGACCGAGTCCCCGAAACGAGGCGTTGCCTTCTCCTTCAACTCCGCGAACGGCCGGCGCGTGGACTTCGATATCGGCGGTTCGCCCATCGACCCCGATGCCGACGATTCTTCCGCATTGGACGACATTCCCCGAATCACGGTCAGGGCGAAGTGGCTTCCCCTTCGCTCCGCGCTGAACATCGCCGCCGACAAGGCCAATCTGGAATACCGGGTCGAGTCCGGTCGGGTCGTGTTCTCCCGCAAAGCAACTTCCGCCACGGCGAACGCGCCCGCCGCGTCCGAATCACACGCAGAGAGCGCAGAGAGCGCGGAGCCCGCCCCCCACGCGGAGTCCGCGGAGGGCGCGGAGTGAGTTTTCGTCTGGCGTCTGGCGCCTGGCATCGGGCGAGACGAGAGACGACAAGACGACGAGACGACGAGACGCCGGGAGAAACCACCAACCACCAACCACTAACCACTAACCACCAACAACCAACCACGCAGCCATGAAAACGACAGCCCTGCTGCTTTCCCTCTTCGCCCTTGCGCCGCTCGTCGCGGCGCGGGCGGAAGACCCCGCCACGAACGCGCCCGCGGCCGATCCGGCCGCCATCGTCGGCGCAAAGGCGGTCATCGCCGCCGCGCTGCGGCCCGAGCCGAAGCCCGCCGCGGAAACGAACGGCTGGGACCGGTTCCTGCTCGCCGTCCGCGCGCTCGAGGACCGCCAGGCCGAGACGCGCGGCGCGGTCGACCCCGCCGCGTGGCTCGCCGCCGTCGACCTCGCGCTCGCCGTGGAGCCCGACGCCCGGCGCACGATCGACGCCAAGGCCGCTCCTTCGAACGGCGACGCCCTTTCGCCCACGGTCCGCGGCGAGCTGAGGGCGCTGCTTTCCGTCCTGCCCGGCCCGTCGGGCTGGGACGCGATTCGCGCGGGCCTCCGCGAGCGCGGGGAGCGCCTCGCGGCGGAGACGGCCGCGGGGACCGCGGCCGCCACCGAAGGGGAGAAGGAGCCGGTAGCGTCCGCCGTCCCGGCGGACAAGGCCGACGGCAAGGACGAAAAGCAGGACGAGAAGAAGCCCGACGGGCGGCCGGTGCTGCTCGCGGCGCTGCGGGTCGCGGCGGACTTCCTCGGCGGGGGCGGACGCGGCGCGCCGGAGTCGCTCGGCGCGCTCGCGGCGCTGCCGCTTCCGGAGGGGCTCGCGTCGAACCGCGCGGAGAAGGCGGTCGCGGCGCTGCGCCGCGCGATGGACGATCCCGGCGTGCCGCGGCGCGCGCCGTTCTCGGTCGAGCGCCTGATGCGCAAGATCGAGGACGCCCGCCGCGGGCGCGCCCGCGTCCGTCTGACGAAGGAGCTCGCGGACCTTTCCGACGAGGACTTCGCGGCGGTCGCGGCGCGGCTGTTCGCCCCGGTCGACGAGGACGCGGGCGATACGGACGAGTTCGACTGGTACGTCGACTCCTACGAAACGCCGAGCAACGTCGTCGCGCGCCTCGCGAAGGCGGCCGCGGCGCTGCCGGACGCGGGCGGATCCCCCCTCGCGTGGCGCCTGGTGAACCGCGCGGAGGACGTCCCGGAGGTGCGCGCGCTGTTCGACGCGGCCGTCGCGGCGAAGGATCCGCTCGGCTCGATCCGCAAGCGCGTGGCCGACGCCAAGGCGCGCCGCGCGGCGTCCGGCGACGGGGAGGACGAGGAGGACGAAGACGACGAGGGCGGCGAGGACGACGACGACGTCTTCCCCTTCTCCTGGTCGGACCGCGGAGGCCCGGCCGGCCAGTACGCCGGCGCGCTTTGCACGCTGCTCTCCGTCGATCTCAACGCCGGCCGCCTTGCCGAAGCCGAGGCGCTCGCCGCGCCGCTCGCCGCGGACGACTGGCGCGTCGTCCTGCGGCTCGCCGAGGAATCCTACTACAGCTGCGGTCTCGCCGTCGTCCGGCCGAACGACGCCTGGCGCGCGTTCCTCGAGGCGCGGCTCCCCGCGGGCGAGGACCTTCTCTCCTCGCCGTTCCTCGGCCGCTACGCGGAGGCCTGCGTTCCCGACGGCGCGGAGCGGTTCGAAAAAACGTGCGTCCGCCTCCTCGGCGACGCCGCCTCCGGCGAGAAGGCGAAGAAGGCGCTCAAGCGCCACCGCCTCGACTTCGCCCGCCTTTCCGGCGACCTCGACGCGCTCGAGGCCGACTTCCTCGAAAAGACCGATCCCGCCTCGAAGGACGACTTCCAGGACAAGGGCAACTGGTGCCGCGCGCTCGAGGCGCTCGGCGAAACGAACCGCCTCGCCCGCGCGCTCGACCGCGTCGTCGCCCTCGCGGCGACGCCCCTGCCGGACGGCTCCCGCCGCACGGCGCCCGTCTGGGCCGTCCCGATCCTCGCGCGCGCCGGCCGCCTCGCCGACGCGGAGGCCGTCGCCCGCGCGGCGATGGCGGAGGACGCCGCGAAGAAGCGGAAGGGCGAGAACGTCTGGCGGTCGTCCTCCTACGGAGGCGACCCCGCCACGGCGCTGCTGCGCGCCTACGCCGACGCCGGCCGCCCGGACGAGGCGCTCGCCCTCGCCGCCGGCTGGCCGTACTGGAAGAGCGGCACGCTCGCCGCGTCCGACGCCCGCTGCGCGAACCGCGACTCCCTCGCCGCGACGGTCTCCCGCGCCCTCTTCGCCGCCGGCGGCGAAACGAACGCCGCCGCCGCCGCCGCGCTCGCCCGTGCCGCCGCGGGCGACGGCACCTCGCGCGACTGGCCCTACGAAATCCTCCTCGAGACGACGGAGCCCGCCGCGTTCCGCGCGACGCTCGACGGTTTCGTCCGCCTCGACCCCTACGAGGAGCGCCCGTGGCAGTGGAAGGCCGAGTCGCTGCGCCGCGAGGGCGACCTCGCGGGCGCCGAGGCGGCCGCGCGCCGCGCCCTCGAGATCGACCCCACCGACGGCGAGTCGCCCGCCGGCGACCGCGTCCGCTCCTACTCGATCCTCGCCTCCGTCCTGGAGGACAGGGGCGGCGAGGCGGACCTCTCCGAGGCCGCGACGCTGCGGCGCGTCGTCGCCGCCGTGCGCGCCGCGGAGAAGGGCGACGAGCTCACGGACCTCGGCTTCCTCGCCGGCGCCATCGCGCGCTACGACGAGGCCGCGGCGCTCTTCTCCGACGCCTACTGCGTGCAGTGGCGCCTCGCCGAGCGCCTGCGCAAGGCGGGTCGCGCGGACGAGGCCGCGGCGCACTACGAGGAGACCTTCCGGCACATGCCGGCGCAGTTCGGGCAGGTGGCGTCGCTCTGCTTCGGTTGCGAGGGTGTCTTCTCCAGCAAGGAGAGCGCCGGCGCCGCGGAGCGCATCCTGCCCGCGCTCGCCGCCGCGCCCGGCGCGGGCGCGAGCGTCCACTACCTGCTCGGGATGCTGCGCGAGCACCAGAAGAAATACGACGAGGCGTGGGCGGCCTGGTCCCGCGCGCTCGAGGTCGACCCCGGCCACTTCGACGCGCTGAAGGAGCTGCTCTCGCTCCGCGACGAGGTCGAGCGTCCGGCCGCCGACTGGGCGAAGCTGCAGGAGCGCGCGCGGATGCTCGACCCGTTCCTGGCGAACCACTCCGAGGATCCGGCCCGCATCGTCGACTGGCCGGGGCTCTGGCGCGCGTTCGAGGAAGCCGCCGCGGGCGCCCCGGCGCCGTGGAAGGCGCCGGAGGGGCCGCTCTTCCGGTTCGAGGCGGCGGAACGCGTCGCCGCCGCGGCGGACTCCGCGCGCCGCGCGGCCGAAGACGAAATCGCGCGCGAGGCGGGCGCGGCCGCGCCCGCGGAAGAGGACGGCAAGACGGACGCCGGAAGCGGCCGCGTCGGCGCGCAGTACCTCCCCGCGCGGAAGCTCGCCACGGGAGGCGGGCGCTACTGGGCGAGCCGCCTCGTCGACCTCGCCTCCGCGCTCGCCGCCGACCCGAAGGGTTCGCGCTCCGACGCGATGAACTACTGCGCCGGCGAGCCCTTCGCCCTCTCCGCCGGCGATGCGTCGTACGACTACGGCCCCTTCGGCTCAGACGACGACTACTTCTGGGACGACTGAGCGCTTGAGCGCCAGCGAATCGCCGCCCGTGGAGCGGCGATTCGCGGAAAATGAAAAATTTTTCGCGGAGGGGTTGCTTTTCGCGGGGGATTTTGCTAGCATCAGCGCCCGTTTTGCGACCATTCCAGGAAAATCAGGCCAGCTAACCCATGCCTACCATCAACCAGCTCGTGCGCAAAGGCCGTCAGACGCTCGCCAAGAAGAGCAAGTCCCCGGCCCTGAAGAACTGCCCCCAGCGCCGCGGCGTCTGCCTTCTCGTGAAGACCCAGACCCCGAAGAAGCCGAACTCCGCGCTACGCAAGGTCTGCCGCGTCCGCCTCACGACCGGCTACGAAGTGACCGCCTACATCGGCGGCGAGGGCCACAACCTGCAGGAGCACAGCGTCGTGCTCGTCCGCGGCGGCCGCGTGGCCGACCTTCCGGGCGTGCGCTACCACGTGGTGCGCGGCGCGCTGGACTGCCTCGGCGTGAACGGCCGCAAGCAGGGCCGCTCGAAGTACGGCATGAAGCACGGCAAGTAGGATAGGAGTCCGCAACCATGTCACGCAGGAAGAACGGCGCGTCGATGAAGCACGCGCACGAGATCGACCCCAAGTACGGCAGCGAGCTGGTCTCGCACATGATCAACCACTTCATGCGCAAGGGCAAGAAGACGACGGCCCGGCGCATCGTCTACGGCGCGCTCGCGGAGCTGGAGGGCAAGGTCGAGGGCAAGGAGATCCTCGAGGTGCTCGACGCCTCCGTGAACAACATGAAGCCGCGCGTCGAGGTGAAGTCCCGCCGCGTGGGCGGCGCCTCCTACCAGGTGCCGGTCGAGATCAAGCCCGCGCGCCAGCTCGCGCTCGCGCTGCGCTGGCTCGTGACCTACGCCTCCGGGCGCCGCGGCATGGGCATGCCCAAGGCGGTGGCGGCGGAGCTGCTGGACGCCTACAACAACACGGGCAACGTGATCAAGAAGCGCGACGACACGCACAAGATGGCGCAGGCCAACCGCGCGTTCGCGCACTACGCGTTCTAGGAACGCATCTCCCTTTTCGGCCGCTCCCGGAATCCTCCGGGGGAGGCGGCCGCGGATCCCCTGCGGGGCGCGGCAAGACGGTTCTTTGACAACGGCAGACGATACGAAACCTTTCTCTCCCGAGAAATCGATGGGCACTGACGCCACCAGCACCAAGCGCACCGCGGGCGCGGCCGGAAACGGCCGCACGCACGCGCTCGCGGACGTGCGGAACATCGGCATCATCGCCCACATCGACGCGGGGAAGACGACGGTTTCCGAACGCATCCTGTACTACGCCGGCGCGATCCACAAGATCGGCGAGGTCCACGAGGGCAACGCCACGATGGACTGGATGGTGCAGGAGCGCGAACGGGGCATCACCATCACGTCCGCCGCCATCACGTGCGAGTGGATGGGGAAGCAGGTGAACCTCATCGACACGCCCGGACACGTCGACTTCACGGTCGAGGTGGAGCGGGCGCTGCGCGTCCTGGACGGCGCGGTCGGCGTGTTCTGCGCCGTCGCGGGGGTCCAGCCGCAGTCGGAGACCGTCTGGAGGCAGGCGGACCGCTACCAGGTCCCGCGCATCGCGTTCGTCAACAAGATGGACAGGATGGGCGCGGACTTCGGCCGGGTCGTCGGGGAGCTGAAGAGCAAGCTGAAGGCGAACGCGATTCCCCTGCAGCTGCCGATCGGCGCCTCCGAGACGTTCCGGGGCGCGGTGGACCTGATCGGCATGAAGGCCGTCACCTACCGGGACGAGGACCTGGGCTCCGAGCCGCAGGTCTCCGAGATCCCGGCGGAGCTCGCGGACGAGGCGAAGGCCGCGCGCGAGGCGATGGTCGAGGCGATCGCGGAGGCCGACGAGGCGTTCGCGGACCTCTATCTTTCCGGCGAGGAACTGAAGGCGGACGACATCCACGCGGCGCTGCGGCGCTGCGTCGTCGGCCGCAAGGCGGTGCCCGTCCTCTGCGGGACGGCGCTGCGGGACAAGGGCGTGCAGCCCCTGCTCGACGCGGTGGTCCGGTATTTGCCGTCGCCGCTCGACGTTCCCGCGGTGGAAGGCACCGAGATCCGGACGGGCAAGACCGTCCAGAGGCCGGCGGACGACACCGCTCCGCTTGCGGGCCTCATTTTCAAGGTGGCCGCTGACCCCTATCTCGGCCGCCTGCTTTACGTGAGGGTCTACTCCGGCGTTCTGCGCAAGGGCATGAACGTCTGGAATCCGAGGACCCGGACGAGGGACCGCGTGATGCGGCTCATTCGGATGCATTCGAACGAGCAGCTCGACACGGACGCGATTTACGCGGGGGAGATCGGCGTGCTGGGGGGCATCGGGAAGTTCACGACGGGCGACACCGTCTGCGCCGAGCAGGCGCAGATCGCGCTCGACCGCATCGAGTTCCCGGAGCCCGTGATGTTCATGGCGATCGAACCGAAGTCGCGCGCGGACAAGGACAAGCTCGGGGAGGCTCTCCAGATGCTCTCCGACGAGGATCCGACGTGCCGCGTGCGCACGGACGAGGAGACCGGGCAGACGATCGTGAGCGGGATGGGCGAGCTGCACCTCGACATCCTCCGCGACCGGCTCGTCCGGGAGTTCAAGGTGCCGGCGAACACCGGCAAACCGATGGTTTCGTATTGTGAAACGGTCACCGGCGAAGCGGACGGACGCCACACGTTCGACCGCGAGATCGGTGGCAAGCGCCAGGCGGCCACGGTGGAGCTCCACGTTTCGCCGATGGAGCGCGGGAAGGGCAACCTCGTCGAGGTGAAGCCGCCCCGCAACACCATACCGCCGGAATTCTGCGCCCCGATCGAGCAAGGGGTGCAGGACGCGATCCTGACGGGCGTCGTGGCCCGTTTCCCGATGCAGGACGTCCACGTCCGCATCACCGGAGGGGGGATCCTCGATCCCGACTCCGCGACGGAAACGGCGTTCCGCACCGCCGCGATCCTGGCGTTTCGCGAGGCCGCCGAGGCCGCCGCGCCGGAATTGCTCGAGCCGATCATGTCGGTCGAACTCGTGACGCCGCCGGAATGCACCGGCGACCTCATGGGCGACCTGAACGGACGCCGGGGGCAGGTCCGCGAGATGACGATGCGTGGCGACATGCAGGTCATTTCCGCGAACGTGCCGCTGGCCGAGATGTTCGGGTACGCGACCGCGATCCGATCCCTCTCCCGGGGCAGGGCGTCCTACTCCATGGAGCCGGAAGAGTTCGCGGTGGTTCCCCGCGCCGTCAAGGAATCCATACTGAACAGGTAACCCACACAATGCAGAGTCAACGCATCAGAATCCGCATGCAGGCCTACGACCACCGGGTCCTCGACCAGGCCGTCGCCGAGATCGTCGGCACGGCCCGGACCACCGGCTCGGACGTCGTCGGGCCCATCCCGCTGCCCACGCGCGTCGAGCGGTTCACCGTGAACCGCAGCCCCCACGTGGACAAGAAGTCGATGGACCAGTTCGAAATGCGCACGCACAAGCGCATGCTGGACATCGTCGGCCCCACCGCCAAGACGGTCGAGGAGCTCAAGAAGCTCAATCTCCCCGCCGGCGTGGACATCACCATCAAGGTCTAAGGAGCATCCCATGCAAGGCTTGATCGGAAAGAAGATCGGGATGACCCAGATCTGGGGCGAGGGCGACGTCCGCGTCCCCGTCACGGTCATCGAGGCCGGGCCGTGCCCGGTCGTCCAGGTGAAGACCAAGGAGAGCGACGGCTACGAGGCGGTCCAGCTCGGCTGGGGCCCGCAGAAGGCCTCCCGCCTCACGAAGGCCGAGGTCGGCCACGCGAAGAAGGCCGGGCTCGACCCGCTGCGCCGCCTCCGCGAGTTCAAGGCCGACGCCGGGGACGACCCCGCGCCCGGCAAGGTGTTCACGGTCTCGGTGTTCGAGGGCGTCGGCTACGTCGACGTCGTCGCCACGAGCGTGGGCAAGGGCTTCATGGGCGTCATGCGCCGCCACGGCTTCGCCGGCGGCCCGATGACGCACGGCGGCCACGTCAAGCGCCGCCCCGGCTCCATCGGCATGCGCCAGACCCCCGGCGCGACCGAGAAGGGCCACCCCATGGGCGGCGACACCGGCAACCGCCGGACGACCGTCCAGAACCTCAAGGTCGAGAAGATCGTCCCCGAGAAGAACCTGATCCTCGTTCGCGGATCGGTCCCGGGCGCGAACGGCTCGATGCTGGTGATCCGCAAAGCGATCAAGAAGGCGGTGAAGGCGTAATGGCTACCATCAAGATGTTCGGCCTCGACGGCAGCGAGAAGGGCGCCGTCGACGTCGCGGACGAGACGCTCGTCCTCGACCGCGGCGCGCAGGCGGTGCACGACGCCGTCGTCGCCCGCCAGGCGTTCTACCGGGCCGGGACGGCCTCGACCCTGAGCAAGGGCGAGGTGAACGGCTCCAACCGCAAGCCCTGGAAGCAGAAGGGCACCGGCCGCGCCCGCGCCGGCCTCAAGCAGTCGCCCGTGTGGCGCGGAGGCGGCGTCGCCTTCGGCCCGCACCCGCGCGACTGGTCCGTGAAGCTCAACAAGAAGGTCGGGAAGCTGGCCTTCCGCCGCGTCGTCTCCGACCGCATCGCGGACGGCACGCTCGTCCTGGCGGAGGAGCTGACGCTCCCCGCCGCGAAGACGAAGGAGCTCGCGAAGGTCCTCAAGGCGTTCGGCACCGACAACGCGCTGCTCGTGGTGAAGGCCGCGGACGACGCGCTCACGCTCGCCGCGCGCAACCTGCCGGGCGTCGAGGTGGCCACCGCCGCCGGCGTCGGCGTCTACCAGATGATGGCGCACGCGAAGGTCCTCGTCGCCCGCGCGGCGTGGGAGGATCTCTCGAAGCGCCTCGAAGGCAAGCAGAAGAAGGAGACCGTGGCATGAAGCACGAGAACGCCGTTCTGAAGGCGGTCATGCAGACCGAGAAGGGCGCCGCCCTCCAGGAGAAGCAGAACCGCTACATGGTCCGCGTGGACCGCGCCGCGACCAAGCCCGAGATCAAGAAGGCCGTCGAGGACTTCTTCAACGTCACCGTGACCGCCGTCAACGTGCAGAACTACGGCGGCAAGAAGCGCACGCTCCGCAACCGCCGCGTCGTCCAGGCGCCGGACTGGAAGCGCGCCATCGTCACGCTCAAGGCGGGCGACAAGATCGACCTGCTCTAGGAGAAGAGAAATGGCCATCCGTTCCTACAAGCCCTACACGCCGAGCCGCCGCACCGCGACGGGCTCCACCTTCGCCGAGGTGACGAAGGACAAGCCCGAGCGCTCGCTCACGGCCCCGCGCAAGCAGAAGGCCGGGCGCGACAGCGCCGGCCACATCTCGATCCGCCACCGCGGCGGCGGCGCCAAGCGCCGCTACCGCCTCATCGACTACCGCCGCGAGCGCCTCGACGCCGTCGCGGAGGTGATCGCGGTGGAATACGATCCCAACCGCTCCGCGTTCATCGCCCTGCTCCAGTACGAGGACGGCGAGAAGCGCTACATCCTCTGCCCCGAGGGGCTGAAGCCCGGCGCCAAGGTCGTCGCCTCCGAGACGGCCGAGCCCGCCGTCGGCAACTGCCTCCCGCTGGGCAGGATCCCGCTCGGCACCGCCGTGCACAACCTCGAGCTCGTGCCCGGGCGCGGCGCCAAGGTCGTCCGCACCGCCGGATCCTCCGCCACGGTGATGAGCCGCGACGGCGACTGGGTCACCCTCCGGATGCCCTCCGGCGAGGAGCGCAAGTTCCTCGCGCGCTGCCGCGCCACCGTCGGCGTCGTCGGCAACGGCGAGATCGAGGGCCTCAAGCTCGGCAAGGCCGGGCGCAAGCGCTGGCTGGGCATCCGCCCGACCGTGCGCGGCGTCGCGATGAACCCCGTCGACCACCCGATGGGCGGCGGCGAAGGGCGCACCTCCGGCGGCGGCCCGGCCGTCTCGCCGTGGGGCAAGCTCGCCAAGGGCGGCAAGACCCGCAAGCCCCGCAAGGCCTCCGACCGCGTCATCCTCAAGCGCAGAAAGTAGAGTAGAAAGCCATGCCACGTTCGCTCAAAAAGGGACCCTACGTCGAGGAGAAGCTCCTCAAGAAGGTCGAGGCGATGAACCAGTCGTCGCGCAAGCAGCCGATCAAGACCTGGTCGCGCCGCTCGATGATCACGCCCGAGTTCGTCGGACTGACCTTCTCCATCCACAACGGGAAGACGTTCCTTCCCATCTTCATCACCGAGAACATGGTCGGCCACCGCCTCGGCGAGTTCGCCCCCACGCGCACGTTCAAGAAGCACGGCGCGACGACGGACAAGGCGACCAAGTAACGGAGGAAGGAAATGGAAGTCAAAGCCATCCACCGCAACGCGCGCATCTCGGCCTCCAAGGGCCGGGACCTGGCGCGCGCCGTGCAGGGCAAGAAGCTCGGCGACGCCCTCCGCATCGTCGACTTCAGCCCGCGCAAGGCCGCGAAGATCCTCGGCGCCGCGCTGCGCAGCGCCGCCGCCAACGCGAGCCACAACTTCGGCCTGGACGCCGACGCGCTCTCCGTCCGCAAGGCGGTCTTCGACGAAGGCCCCAGCATGCGCCGCTACTGGCCCCGCGCCCGCGGCAGCGCCAGCCCGATCGAAAAACAGACGAGCCACGTCACCGTGGTTCTCACCGACGAAAAGTAAACACCATGGGACAGAAAGTCAATCCAATCGGCTTCCGCGTCGGCGTCGACCACGACTGGCGCTCGCGCTGGTTCGCGGACAAGCGCTCCTTCGGCGACTTCCTCGCCGAGGACTGCGTCCTTCGCGACGCCGTCGCCAAGGCCCTCAAGGAGGGCGCCGTCTCCGAGGTGCGGATCGAGCGCTACGCCAACCGCGTGCGCCTCAACATCCACACCGCGCGCCCCGGCATCGTGATGGGCAAGGGCGGCGAGGAGATCGACCGCCTTCGGAAGAAGCTCTCGAAGCTCACCGGCAAGGAGGTCTTCGTCGAGGTCGTCGAGGTCCGCGACGCGGACGCCAACGCGCAGCTCGTCGCCGAGTCCATCGCCGACCAGATCGTCCGCCGCACCACCGTCAAGCGCGCGATGAAGCGCGCCCAGCGCACCGCGATGGAGATGGGCGTGGACGGCATCAAGATGCTCGCCAGCGGCCGCATCAACGGCGCGGAGCTCAGCCGCGTCGAGTGGATGAAGGAGGGCCGCGTGCCGCTCCACACCCTGCGCGCCAAGATCGAATACGGGTTCGCCGAGGCGGACACCACGGCCGGCAAGATCGGCGTGAAGGTGTGGATCTGCAAGGGCGACCGCTACCAGCCCCGGCTGAACAACAGAAGGAGGGACCGCAATGCCTCTCATGCCTAAGCGGGTCAAGCACCGCAAAGTCCAGCGCGGATCCCGCGCCGGCCTCGCCCAGACCAACACCGAGCTCTCGCAGGGCGACTACGGCCTCAAGACGCTCGAGCGCGGGTGGATCACCGCGATCCAGATCGAGGCGTGCCGCGTCTGCATCAACCGCCACCTCAAGCGCCGCGGCAAGCTCTGGATCCGCATCTTCCCGGACAAGCCCGTCTCGAAGAAGCCGATCGGCGTCCGCATGGGCAAGGGCAAGGGCGACCCCGAGTTCTGGGTCTCCGTCGTCGCGCCCGGCACGATGCTCTTCGAGCTCGCGGGCGTGCCCGACAGCCTGGCGCGCGAGTCGTTCCGCCTCGCCGCCAACAAGCTCGGCGTCCGCACCCGCATGGTTTCCCGCAACGCCCAGGCCTAGGAGAAAGCCGAGATGAAAGTCAAGCAAATCCGCGAGACGCCGACCGAGGAGCTGCTCTCCCAGGTCAAGGAGGCCAAGGCGAAGATCCTTCGCGCGAAGGTCAAGAAGACCGCCTCCGACGTCGCCAAGAACCCCCTCGAGGTCCGCACCCTGCGCCGCGACGTGGCCCGGATGCTCACCGTCGTGCGCGAACGCCAGCAGGAGAAGAAGTAACATGAGCGAACAAGAGAAGCAGCAGGCGCCCGAGCGCGGGCACCGCAAGACGCGCCGCGGCACCGTCGTGAAGAAGAGCGGCGACAAGACCGTCTCCGTCCTCGTCGAGCGCCGCTACGCCCACCCGATCTACGGCAAGCAGGTCACCGTCGGGAAGAAGTACCCCACGCACGACGAGAAGAACGAGTGCGGCATCGGCGACGTCGTCCTCATCGAGGAGACGCGCCCCCTGAGCGCCCGCAAGCGCTGGCGCGTCGCCAAGATCGTCGTCTCCGCCAAGGCCAAGGAGGCCGCCGCCGAGGCGAAGGCCGAGGCCATCGAAGCCAAGGAAGAAGGGAAGTAGCAAATGATCCAGGAAGGTACTGATCTCGCCGTCGCCGACAACACCGGGGCGCGCCGCGTGCGCTGCTTCCGCGTGCTCGGGCAGCGTAAGAAGTACGCCCATCTGGGCGACTGCATCCGCGTCTCCGTCAAGGAGGCCCAGCCCGGCGGCGCCGTGAAGAAGGGGCAGGTCTGCCTCGCCATCATCGTCCGCACCGGCTATCCCATCCGCCGCGCCGACGGCTCCTACATCAAGTTCGACAACAGCGCCTGCGTGATCGTCGACGCCAAGAAGTCCCCCATCGGCACCCGCATCTTCGGGCCGGTGGCGCGCGAACTGCGCGACAAGGGCGACAACGCCAAGATCATCTCGCTCGCGCCGGAGGTCCTGTAAATGAGCACCGCACGCATCAAGACCGGCGACATCGTCGTCGTCATCACCGGCCGCGGGGGCGACTCCGAGAAGGCGTTCAAGGGCAAGACCGGCAAGGTCCTCGCCGTCAACGCCAAGAGGGGCGTCGCCATCGTCGAAGGCCTCAACCTGCGCAAGAAGGGCGTCCGCAAGAACGACAAGGCCCCCAACGGGCAGATCGTCGAAATCCCCGCGCCCATCGCGCTCTCCAACCTCCAGCCCTGGGACGCCAAGGCCAAGAAGGGCGTCCGCGTCTCCTACGTGCGCGAGGACGGCCGCTCCGTCCGCGTCGCCAAGGGAACCGGCAACCGCCTGTAAGGGACACGAGCAATGGCAAACCTCAAGAACACCTACGACGAAACCGTCGCCCCCGCCCTGCGCGAGAAGTTCGGGCTCAAGAACCCGATGCAGGTCCCGCGCGTCACGAAGGTCGTCGTCAACATGGCCTTCGGCATTGTCGACAAGGACACGCAGAAGTCCGTCGTGGACGACCTGGAGAAGATCACCGGCCAGAAGCCCGCGCTCTGCCCCGCCAAGAAGAGCGTCGCGAACTTCAAGCTCCGCGAGGGGATGGTCATCGGCGCCAAGGTCACGCTCCGCCGCCAGCGGATGTGGGACTTCCTGGACCGCCTGATCAACGTCGCGCTGCCCCGCATCCGCGACTTCCACGGCATCCCCGCGCGCGGCTTCGACGGCCGCGGCAACTACTCGCTCGGCCTCAAGGAGCAGACGATCTTCCCCGAGATCGACCTCTCGCGCCACGGCGCCCCCGAGCAGGGGATGGACATCACCATCGTCACCACGGCCAAGGACAACAAGGCCGCCCGCGCCCTCCTCGAGGGCCTCGGGATGCCCTTCGTCGGCCGCTAATCCGAGGAAAACGACTTATGGCCAAGAAATCCCTCATCGCCAAGGCCGGCCGCGCCAACGCCGCCGCCGCCGCCGCCGTCAAGAAGGAGAAGGAGGGCGGAGCGCCCGCCACCTTCACCTCGCGCGCCTACAACCGCTGCTCCCGCTGCGGCCGCCCGCGCGGCTACATCCGCAAGTTCAAGCTCTGCCGCCTCTGCTTCCGCGAGCTCGCGCTCCAGGGCAGGATCCCCGGCGTCACCAAGGCGTCCTGGTAGCAAAGGAGAACCACAATGAGTTGGTCTGATCCCATCGCGGACATGCTCACCCGCATCCGCAACGGCCAGGCGGCCGGGCACGAGATCGTCGAGATGCCCGCCTCCAACCTCAAGGCCGCGATCGCCAAGGTCCTCAAGGACGAGGGCTACGTCGAGGACTACGAGGTCGAGGGCGACGCCAAGCGCGTCCTCCGCGTGGCCCTGAAGTACAACGCCGAGGGCAAGCCCGTCATCCGCGGCCTCCGCCGCGAGTCCTCGCCCGGACTCCGCCGCTTCTGCGGCTGGAAGGACATCCCGCGCGTCCTCGGCGGCCTCGGCGTCGCCGTCATCTCCACCTCGGGCGGCGTGATGTCCGGCCTCGAGGCCCGCCGCCGCAAGCTCGGCGGGGAAATCGTCTGCACCGTCTGGTAGGGGAGGAGAATCCAATGTCCAGAATCGGAAAAGAGCCCGTCAAGGTCCCCGCCGGCGCCACCGTCGCCGTCCAGGGCGGCGTCGTCGCCGTCAAGGGCCCGAAGGGAGAGCTCAAGTACACGCTGCCGCCCGGCATCGAGTGCAAGGTCGAGGACGGCGTCGCGCGCTTCACGCGCGGCTCCGACGACCGCCGCACGCGCGCCTTCCACGGCCTCGCCCGCGCGCTCGTCGCCAACATGGTCGAGGGCGTCGTGAAGGGCTACGCCAAGTCGCTCGACATCGAGGGCGTCGGCTTCAAGTTCGAGATGAAGGGCAAGGACACCCTCGCCCTCTCCATCGGCTACGCCGCTCCCAAGCTCTACAAGGTCCCCGCGGGCGTCACCGTCGCGGTCGGCAACGCCGGCCTGCACGTCGACGTGAGCGGCATCGACAAGGAGCTCGTCGGCCGCGTCGCCGCCGACATCCGCGCGTTCAAGCCCGCCGAGCCCTACAAGGGCAAGGGCATCCGCTACACCGGCGAGAAGATCCGCCGCAAGGAAGGCAAGACCGTCGCCTAACGGAAGCGGAAGGAAGGAAAGCCAATGCAGCTCAAGAATCTCAAGCAGTACCGCGAGCGGCGCCACCGCCGCCTCCGGCAGAAGATCTCCGGCACGGCCGCGCGCCCGCGGATGGCCGTGTTCGTCTCGAACGCCAACCTCTACGTCCAGTTCGTGGACGACGAGGCCGGCAAGACGCTCGCGAGCGCCTCGTCCCTGCCCCTCAAGGCCAAGCTCAACGTCGAGACGGCCGCGAAGGTCGGCAAGGCCGCGGGCGAGGCCGCCAAGGCCGCGGGCATCTCGCTGGTGGTCGTCGACCGCGGCGGCTTCAAGTACCACGGCCGCGTCAAGGCCGCGGTCGAGGCCGCTCTCGAGGCCGGGCTCAAGCTCAACGACAAGGAGAACGCGTAACATGGCACGCGAAGAAACCCGCAAACCGCGCGAAGAGAGCGAATTCGACGAGAAGGTCGTCTTCGTCAACCGCAGCTCCAAGACCACCAAGGGCGGCCGGCGCATGAGCTTCAGCGCCGTCGTCGTCGTGGGCGACAAGAAGGGCCGCGTCGGCCTCGGCTACGGCAAGGCCAACGAGAACGCCGACGCCATCCGCAAGGGCGGCGAGGCCGCCCGGCGCCACCTCGTGCGCGTCGTCACCAAGGGCACGACCATCCCGCACGCCGTCACCGGCCAGTGCGACGGCGGCCGCGTCCTGCTGATGCCCGCCTCCGAAGGTACCGGCATGATCGTCGGCGGCGGCATGCGCGCCGTCCTCGAGATGGCCGGCATCCGCAACGTCCTCGGCAAGAGCCAGGGCTCCAAGAACCGCCTCAACGTCGTGAAGGCGACGTTCGACGCGCTCTCGCAGCTCCGCCCCGCCGCAGCCATCCGCGCCGAGCGCGGCCTCGCGCCGCTCCCGGAGGACAAGCCCGCGGAGCAGCCCGCGCCCGAGGCCCCGGCCGCCGAGGCCGCCGCCGAGGCGCCCGCCGCGGAAGTCCCCGCCGAACCCCCGGCCGAAGCGTAAGGAGAAGAACCGATGAAACTCCACGAACTCACCACCACCCCCGGCTCGAAGACGCGCACCAAGCGGCTCGGCCGCGGCGAGGCGTCCGGCAAGGGCAAGACCTCCGGCAAGGGCACCAAGGGCCAGATGTCCCGCAAGGGCCACAAGCGGAAGATCGGCTTCGAGGGCGGCCAGATGATCCTCGTCCGCCGCCTCCCGAAGCGCGGCTTCGGCAACCCGGCCCGCGTGGCCTACACGCCGGTCAACTTCGACATCCTCAACCAGTTCCCGGAGGGCGCCACCGTCGGCGCCGCCGAACTGCTCGCCACCCGCGCCCTGAACCGCTTCGAGAACGGCGGCTTCAAGGTCCTCGCGAAGGGCGAGCTCAAGGTCAAGGGGCTCCAGGTCAAGGCCAACGCCGTCTCCGCGGCCGCCAAGGCCAAGATCGAGGAGCTCGGCGGCTCGGTCGAGATCGTCAAGTAGGGATTGGACCGCGGCGCGCCCCCCCGCGCCGCGAGTCCGCGCGGGCGGCACCCCCTCCTCCATCCCGCCGCCCGCAAGGGGCCGCTTCGGCGACCCCGAGGGGCGCAAGCCCCGGACGCGACCGGCCCGCCCCGGCCGCGTCTTTTTTTTTCCGGCCCGGCTCGTGGCGGGGTGGCCACCCCGCCACGGCGCCGGGCGTCACCGGGTGGGGCGAGCTCTCCGAGCGAGCAGCGACGCACGAATGCGGACGGCATTCAGGGGCGCATCTCCGTTCCGGCTATGCACCGCGGGCTGCTCCGACCCCGTGCTCGGGCTCCCAAGGCGCGGTGTTCCGAAATGCGAGGCCGCTCGGCGAAGCCCGGACGCGGCGGTCTCGCGGCGCTCGTCGGCTCGGCGGCGTGGAGGCCGCCTTCGCCTCCTCCCGCTCGCGATCCCATCCGCCTCCGGGCTCCGCCTCGCTCTTCTCCCCGCATTTCGGAACCGGTCTTCGCCGATGCCGTGCCTTCCCGCAGAGGACCGCCCGGCGAGCCGCGCTTCCGGCTCCTCCGGCTACCGGGCGGCAGCGGCGGCC
>Ga0310695_10005345_pt1 | contig 22516 bp, 18 predicted proteins | sample RumenRJG_04DNA_FD_203882 | JGI IMG/M metagenome (GOLD analysis project Ga0310695, IMG submission 203882) | Bovine rumen microbial communities from Lethbridge, Alberta, Canada - RJG_04 (v2) (version 2) | ecosystem: Host-associated > Mammals > Digestive system > Stomach > Rumen | place: Canada...
TCGTCGAGAAATACAAGAAGGCGATCGGGGAGCTCGACAGCTCGGGCGGCGTGCTTTTCCTGAACGACCTGTTCGGGGGCAGCCCGTACAACGCGGCGTGCCGTCTCGTCATCGAGAACGAGAACTACGGCATCGTGACCGGCGTCAACCTGCCGATGCTCATCGAGATGTGCTCGGCGCAGATGATGGATGACGGTTCCGATATCCACGCTTTGATGGACAAAGCCGTCGAGGCCGGCAAGAACGGCACGCAGACGTTCCATGCAAGCCAGATCGAGGACGATGACGACGACCTGTAAGCGGCAGAGCCGGAGCAGGGCATCGTGAAAACAAGATTTTCTAGGGAAACTTTTTGGGAGGTAATCTTATGAACATTGTATTAGCACGTATTGATGACCGTCTGATCCACGGGCAGGTCGCAACGGTATGGTCGAAGGCGACGAACTGCCAGCGCATCATCGTCTGCGACGACGAGGTCGCAAACGACAAGATCCGCGCGACGCTGCTGAAGCAGGTCGCACCGGCCGGCATCAAGAGCCACGTCGTGAGCCTCGAGAAGGCCGTCCGCGTCTACAACAACCCGAAATACGAGAACGACCGCTGCCTGCTGCTGTTCACGAAGCCGGCGAGCGTCCTGTACCTCGTCGAGCACGGTGTCGACATCAAGAGCGTCAACATCGGCGGCATGAGCTTCCACGAGGGCAAGAAGCAGGTCACGAGTGCGGTATCCGTCGACGATGAAGACATCGATGCGTTCAAGAAGCTCAATGAGAAGGGCATTGAGCTCGAGATCCGCAAGGTCGACAGCGACAAGAAAGTCATGATGATGGACGTCCTGCACGAGAAGCTCGGCATCTGATCCATCCATAAAAGGGAATAACCGTCTTTTGCCGCAGTTTGCGGCGGGGGGTTAGGAAAAATAATATATTATTTATAGAATTCATTGGAGGGGAAAAGACATGGAACTCAGTAGTATCCAAATCATTCTGGTCTTCCTTTGGTCGGCCATCGCCGGCATGGGGTCGGTCCTGGACGAGTTACAGACGCACCGCCCGCTCATTGCCTGCACGGTCACCGGACTTATTCTCGGCGATATGACGACCGGTATCATCATCGGTGGTACGCTCGAAATGATCGCCCTCGGCTGGATGAACATCGGCGCGGCTATGGCACCGGATGCGGCGCTTGCCTCGACGATCTCCACCATCCTCGTCATCGCTGGCCATCAGGATGTGGCCGCTGGTATCGCCATCGCGATGCCGCTTGCAGCAGCAGGTCAGGTGCTCACGATCCTCTGCCGTACGCTGACGGTCGTGTTCCAGCACTGGGCTGACGGCTTCGCCGAGAAGGGCGAGCTGCGCGGCATCGACCTCTGCCACCTCGGCGCCCTCGCCATTCAGGCATTGCGCGTCGCAGTTCCGTCCGTACTCGTCGCGATGTACATCGGCACCGGCGCTGTTCAGGCCATGCTCAATGCGATCCCGCCGGTCATCACGGGCGGCCTGCAGGTCGCTGGCGGCTTCATCGTCGTCGTCGGTTATGCGATGGTCATCAACATGATGGGCGCGAAATACCTCATGCCGTTCTTCTTCCTCGGCTTTGTCGTCGCTGCGTTCACGACGTTCAACCTCGTCGCGCTCGGCGTCATCGGCCTCGTCCTCGCTATCGTCTACGTCCAGCTCAACCCGAAATATGCGCAGGTTGCGGCGGCTCCGGCAGCTGCTCCCTCTTCGGGCGCGGATGACGACCTCGATGACGAACTGGACTGATTGGTGAGGAGGAAACTATCATGGAAAAGAAACTGACGAAAAGTGATTTTTTCTGGGCGTTCATCCGCTCCAACTTCCTCCAGGGCTCCTGGAACATGGAACGTATGCAGGCGCTCGGCTATGCATTCGGCATGGTGCCGATCCTGCGCCGTCTCTATACGGGCGATGACCTGAAGCAGGCCATGAAGCGTCATCTCGAGTTCTACAACACGCAGCCGTTCGTCACGGCACCGATCATCGGCATCACGGCGGCCCTCGAGGAGAAGAAGGCCAACGGCGCGGACATCCCGGACGGCGTCATCAACGGCATCAAGGTCGGCATGATGGGCCCGCTGGCCGGCGTCGGCGACCCGATCTTCTGGGGCACGCTGCGTCCGATCACGGCAGCGCTCGGCGCTTCGTTCGCGGTCACCGGCTCAATCCTCGGCCCGCTCGTATTCTTCGTGCTGTTCAACGTGATCCGCCTCTGGGTGCGCTGGTTCGGCATCAAATACGGCTACGCCAAGGGCACGGATATCGTGCAGGATGTCGCCGGCAACAAGCTCCAGAAACTCACGGAGGGCGCTTCCATCCTCGGCCTGTTCGTCATGGGTGCCCTGGTCAATAAATGGACCTCGGTCAACATCCCGGTCGTCATCTCGCAGATCACGAACGCGAAGGGCGAAGTCGTCACGACGACTGTCCAGACCGTCCTCGATCAGCTGATGCCGGGCCTCGTCCCGCTGCTCATGACGTTCGCGTGCATGGCACTCCTCCGCCGGAAGGTCAACGCAATCTGGATCATCTTCGGTCTGTTCGCGGTCGGCATCATCTGCTACGGCCTCGGCATCATGAACGTGAAATAAGAGACCCACATACACGAATACTCGCAAACTGTTACTTTCGCCTCTCATTGGCGGGTGCCCCGGATTGGGCGCCCGCCTTTTTCTTTCGGTTATCCCTTTACTTTTCCCGGCAGATTCCTTAAAATAGAAGAGTATGGGGAAAGATAGGAATAGGAACTACCCGTTGAGGCAGTGAAATAGGAGAGATGCATTATGATCAAAAAAGCAATTGCCGTGATGACGTCCGGCGGAGACAGCCCGGGCATGAACGCGGCGGCGCGCGCCGTCGTGCGCACGGCGATTTCCGAGGGCGTCAAGGTCTACGGCATTTACAATGGCTATAAAGGCATGATCGATGACGATATCCAGGAGCTGACGTCCCGTTCGGTCAGCGACATCATCCAGCGCGGCGGCACGTTCCTCGGCACGGCCCGCAGCATGGAGTTCAAGACGCCGGAAGGCCGTCAGAAGGGCTTCCAGAACCTGCAGAAGCACAACATCGAGGGCCTCGTGATCATCGGCGGCGACGGCAGCCTGACGGGCGGCTCGCTGCTCTCGAAGGAGACAGGTGTTCCTATCGTCGGCATCCCGGGCACGATCGACAACGACGTCTGGGGCACGGACTACACGATCGGTTGCGACACGGCAGCGAACACGATCGTCGACGCGCTGAACAAGCTGCGCGACACGGCATCGGCGCACCGCCGCATCATGGTCGTCGAGGTCATGGGCCATACGTCGGGCTGGCTCGCCGTGATGTCCGGCATCGCGGGCGGCGCGGAGTACGTGCTGATCCCGGAGGTCAAATACAGTATCCCGGATATGTGCCGCGAACTCAAAGAGGCCTATGACGGCGGCAAACGCTACAGCATCATCGTCGTCGCGGAGGGCGCCGGCTCCGGCATGGAGATCGGCAAGCAGGTCGAGGAGCTCACGCAGATCGATACGCGCGTGTCCGTGCTCGGCCATATCCAGCGCGGCGGCTCGCCGACCGTCGAGGATCGCATGAAGGCCTCGATGCTCGGCGAGAAGGCGGCGCTCGCGATCATCTCGGGCGCGTCGGACGTCGTGTTCGGCTTCAACGAGGGCAAGGTCGTCAGCATCAACCTGTTCGACGCGGTCAACAATACGAAGACGCTCGACCCGGAGCTGATCCGCCTCGCACGCGTCCTCGCGTGATTCCCTGTCCGCGTAGACGGAAAACTGCAGAAAAATTTGACAAAAGAATAGAAATTCGCTACTGTATGGGTAGAGGGACTTTTTACCCTGATTTCAGATCGGATTTTTGAAGAACAGGAGGCGGAGAACGATGAAGAAAGGGTACTTTTCTGTCGTTTTCTTCCTGCTGTTTTTTTGTGCCTGTTTCCTGCCTGCCCTGCAAGCTTGTGCCGCGAACATCGACGGGAGCTGGTTCTACCATGCCGGCGATTTCTCGCTGTCTGCGGGCGGTGCGGATTCGTGGAAAAGCGAGGATGTGCGCGAAGATGCGGACTGGCACGTCATCGACTCCGACGAGGAGCCGGATGGCTTCGGCAGCGCGAATGACCTGTGGCTGACGGCATACGTCCGGGAGGATAACGTGCGCGCGGATACCCTCATGTTCCATACGGAGGGGCAGGCTGTGCGCGTATGGCTCGGCGATCAGCAGATCTACAGCTATTCTGGCATGGGCCAGCAGTGGCATCTCGTGCGCCTGCCGGAGTTCCACGGGCTGACGCGCCTGACCATCCACCTCGGATCGGCATGGGCAAGGCAGCCGCATAAGATCACCTCGGTTTCCATCGGCAGTGAGATCGAGCAGACGGAAAAGTACTATCTGTACGACATCCCCTATGCGGTCGCCTTGCCGGTCGCCCTGCTGACCATCCTGATCCTGCTCGTCTTCAACCAGAAGGCCTGGCAGAGGATCTATCACCGGCTGATCGCCCTGCTCGGCATCCTGATGCTCTGGATGCTGTGCGCGATGAACCTGACGGAGCTGTTCACGGGGCATGGGGCTGTCCTGTGGAAGCTTTCGATGGCTCTGCTGTACCTGATCCCGCTCAGCGCGTTCTCGGTCATCGAGGCGATTCTCGAGCCGGATTTCGCGCGCGATATCCGCTATATCCGGCGGTTCTTCCTCGGCCTGTTCGGTGTGGCTGTCCTCATGGAGCTGCTGGGGCAGCACGGCCTGATGCGCGGCCTGCAGGTGATGGATGTGCTGCTCTCGATCGGCGGGCTCTGGGCCATCGTATGGATGGGCGCGTCCGTCAAGCGCGGCAATATCTACAGCAAGGCGCTGATCGTGCCGATGACGACGCTGTTCCTGTTCTATCTGTTCGACGGCTGGCACTATCTGCTGCGTTTCGTGGACTACCCCTTGATCCTGACGCCGTTCAGCGTCTACACCTTCGTGATCTTCTTGTTCATCCTGCTGCGGCAGCAGATCTTCTGGTCGCACAAGCTCGAGAGCGAGGCGGTGGGCCTTGAGTTCGAGGCGGCGCAGGCCGTCGAGCGCGCGGAGGTCGACCCGCTGACGGACTCCCTGAACCGCGCGGCGTTCGAGCGCATGCTGCAGGAGTATCTGCAGCGGCAGGACCGGCATCTCTGCCTGATCATGCTCGACATCGACCATTTCAAGCAGGTCAACGATACGTACGGGCATGATACCGGCGACAAGGTTCTCGTGAAGCTCACGCGCGTCGTGCGGCGCGTGCTCGACCGCCGGACGAAGTTCTTCCGCTGGGGCGGCGAGGAGTTCGTCGTGCTGTGCCCGGAGATGCCGCTTTCCGAGGCTGCGGAGCTCGCTCTGCGGATCTGCCATACGGTCGCGGCCGCGCTGATCCTGCCGCAGCGGCAGATCACGATCAGCCTTGGCGTCGCGCGGTGGCACGGCCCGGGGGACAAGGCCGACGAGCTCTTCCGCCGCATGGATCAGGCGCTCTACCGCGCCAAGGAGGGCGGGCGGAACCGCGTTGCCGTGGAGGATGCCGCAGGGAACCGATGATCGATAGGTGAATGTTATGCATGAATTACAGCGGATCGGGCGAAGGGGGGTGCTGCTCCTGCTCGCCTGGATGATAGGCTTTCTGCTCGCTGGGGCTGGATACGGCCTGCCGCGGGCCGAGGCGATGGAAATCGACGGCGGATGGGAGTACCAGACCGTGGAGGACAGCAGCTGGCGCCCCTATGAGATCGGTTCGCAGCCGCTGAAGGGCGGCAATCACCACGTGGTCTGGCTCCGCGCGACCCTGCTGCCGGATTCCCCGGAAAAGGATAGCATGCTGTTCATGACGACGATGAAGTCCATCCGCATCTGGGTGGACGGACAGGTCATCTACAACTACGGGGCGTTCGGGCAGAGCTATTTCGGAGATGGCGCGCGCTGGCATCTCGTGAAGCTGCCGAAAATCAGCGCGCCGACGGATATCTATGTGCAGGTCTATTACGATGTCGGGGATCAGCGCGTTGGCATGTTCCGCACGATGAGCCTGGGGACGGGCCAGGCGCAGGTCGAGCGGCTGTTCCAGTACGATATGATTTACGTCGTCACGATGCCGATCGCGGCCATCATCATCGGCATGATGATGGTGCTGTACTGGTTCAATACGGACAAGAAAATGAAGCCGCTCTATCTGTCCGTCAGCGCGTTCATGCTGACCTTCCTGCTTTGGGCGCTGGCCGCTTCGAATATCAAGGAGCTTCTCTTTGACGCGCCGCTGCTTTGGTGGGAAATTCTCTGTACGACGGCCTATCTTCTGCCGATCACGGCGAACTGCATCCTCTATTGTGTGCTGCGCGAGGAACCGGAAGCGCATGTCGAGCTCGTGATCGGCGCGAACGTCCTGCTGATGTTTGTTGCTGTTTCGCTGGAGCTGATGGGCAGGTTTGGGCTGAACCGCATGATGAACGAGTTCTACCTCACGCTCGCCATTGGGGAGGGCGCAAGTTTCTATTGGCTGGTTCGGGCGGCCCGCCGCGGGAACATCCTGAGCCGGGCGGTCCTGCCGGCGACGGCGGCGTTTACCGTCCTCGGCCTGTTCGACGGGATCGGCGCCCATTTCGGCGTCTTCGCGTGGACGGTATTCCTGACGCCGTTTGGCATCTACGCCTTTCTGCTTTTCGTGGCCGGTATCCTTAAGACCCAGCTCGTGCATGAGGCAAAACTTACGCAGCGTGCAGAAGGCCTCAAGCGCGAGGTCGAGGAGGCGACCGAGCTCTCTGAGCGCGATGCGCTGACCGCCTGCTACAACCGGACGATGATGGATAAGCTCTTTGCGCGGGCAAAGGCGAACTCCGTGAAGAAGGGCCAGCCATTCGCCGCGCTGATGCTCGATATCGACCACTTCAAGCGCGTCAACGATGAGCACGGGCACGATACCGGCGACGTCGTGTTGCGCGACTTCGCGCATACCCTGCAGGAGAACCTCGACCCGACCAAATACCTGATCCGCTGGGGCGGCGAGGAGTTCCTGATCCTGCTGCCGTGCCTCGGCCTCGTCGAGGCCGCCGCGTTCGGCAACCAGCTGCGCCGCGAGGTCGAGCGCAGCAAGATGGGCGGCCTATCCATCACCTGCAGCATCGGCGCCGCGATATGGCACGAAAAAGACACCGATAACGCCTTCTTCCAGCGCGTCGACCGCGCCATGTACCAGGCCAAGCGCACCGGCCGCAACCGCGTCTGCCTCGAGACCGATATCGAGAGCAGTCTCCCACAGCGCGAATAGTCTTTTCGCGCTGGCCTGCCTGCATAGTTCATTCTGGCGAAATTGGTCGGACTGTACATTGTCAGACACTCCCTTGGATTTTATAATGAAATTGTTCTTGAGAACCAGATAACCGAATAAGACATTGCGATGGTGCAAGCTTGCCGTGCCGCATGGCGCGTAGCTTGCACCGTTTTTCTTTTGTTTGGGAGGGAGCAATATGAGAAAGCATATCAGTCTGACAACGTCGATCTTCATCATGATGCTGCTGGGCATGGCTGCCGGCTATGTGGCAAGCGATCTGATGGTTCAGCTGAAATTCATCGGGGATATTTTCCTCAGGCTTATCCAGATGTCCATCGTCCTGCTGGTCATGGGTTCCGTCGTGGAGGCCATCGCGTCTCTGGATCTCCATTCGCTCGGCCGTCTCGGCACGAAAGCGTTCTTTGGCTTCGGGATAACGACCGTGGCTGCGGCCACAATCGGCTTGGTTCTCGCGAATGTCCTAGCGCCGGGCGCAGGCATCTCGTATGGGCAGGATCTCTCGACGGATGTCAAGGGGTCGGATGCCACGCTCGCCTCGATCGTCACGAATTTCTTCCCGAAGAACATCGTGCAGTCCATCGCGGATGGCAATACCATCCAGGTCATCGTGTTCGCGCTGTTCCTCGGCGTCGCCATCAATCTGGTCATGGAGCGCACGCAGAACAAGGATCTCCTGCGCCTCGTGCGCGCCGGCAATGAATGTCTGCTGACGATCGTCCGCCTCGTCATGAAGATGGCGCCGATCGGCATCTTCTCGCTGCTCGGCTGGGCCATCGGCAAATACGGCTTCGCCGTCATCCTGCCGCTGTTCAAATTCCTCGGCGCCATGCTCCTCGGCTCGGTCATCATCCTGACGGCCGGCATCACGATCGCCTCGCTCTACGCGCAGGTTTCCCCGCTCGCTCTGGCGCGCAAGCTGGTCAACATGGGCGTGGTCGCGTTCACGACGACGTCCTCGGCCATCACCCTTCCGGTCAAGATGGCCGATTCGGAGAACAAGATCGGCATCAGCCGCCGCGTCTCGCGCCTGATCAACCCGCTCGGCATGTCGCTGAACAGCGATGGCCTCGCGCTCTACCTCGCGCTGGCATGCATCACGGTCGCGCAGTTCTTCGGCATCAACCTGACCATCGGGGAGCAGATCGTCATCGTCGTCATGTCCACGATGGCTACGCTCGGCACGGTCGTTGTCCCGGGCGGCGGCCTCGTCGCCCTCGCCATCGTCCTGCCGGCCGTCGGCCTGCCGATTGAGGGCGTCGCGCTGCTCGCCGGCATCGACTGGTTCTCCGGCATGTTCCGCACCGTCCTCAACGTCATCGACGATGTCATGGTCGCCCTGATCATCGCGGTCAGCGAAGGGGAATTCCACCGCGAGATCTTCGACCGCGAAGAAGTGCCCGCCGACGCCATGGGCTATGCGCTCGAGACCGCATCCTTCCCCGCCGCAAAGAAATCCGTATCCACCCTGTAAACGGTGGATTTCCTTCAATCCCTTCTGAAGATGGCCTGCACCGCTTGCAGGCCATTTTTTATATCCCTGCTATCGTGTTCACATAGAATATCGGAACAATCTATTTTTATGATAGATGAACATTGTTGAAAGACATAAGGGCCCCTATAATAAAACCATCGAAAGCAGCCGAGAGCTTTCGAGAAGAAAAGAAAAGAAGCCTTTGCAACGACGCAAACCAGATCCGATCTGGCTTGCGTCGTTTTGTTTATCTGGAGGATCTGGATTTTAGGAGGGACAGCGATGGGAGTCGAATTTCAGTACGTCCACAAAGCCTTTGATATCGTCAATGGCAAACCGAAATACGTCCTCAAGGATGTCAATCTCAAGATAGAAACCGGTGAATTCATCTGCGTGCTCGGCAAGAGCGGCTGCGGGAAGTCCACGATGCTGAATCTCTTGGCAGGCTACCTGAAGCCGGATAAAGGGCGCATCAGCGTAGACGGCGAGGATGTCGAGGGGCCGTCGGAGGAGCGTGGCGTCGTTTTCCAGCAGCATGCACTCTTCCCGTGGTATACGGTGCGGCAGAATATCGAATTCGGGCCGCGTCTCAAGAAACGGGAGGACGCCAAGGAGCTCGCCGATAAGTACATCAAGATGATCGGCCTTGAGGAATATGAGAATTCCTATCCGGCCGAACTCTCCGGTGGCATGGCTCAGCGCGTCGGCATTGCAAGGGCGCTCGCCAATAACCCGAAAGTATTGCTGATGGATGAGCCGCTCGGCGCGCTGGACGCCCTGACGCGCGAAGCGATGCGCAAAGAACTCATCCGCATCTGGCAGCTTTCGGGGAAGACGGTATTCTTCATCACGCACAGCGTCCCGGAGGCCGTTTACCTGGCGGATCGCGTGGTCGTCTTGAAAGATGGCCAGATTGCCCTCGATGAACGCATCGACCTGCCGCGTCCGCGGAACATCCGCAGCCCGAAATTTGAAGAATATGTCGACTTTTTCTCGCATAGCATCGCCGATGCACCGGCCGATGAAATGGTGATTGCGGAATGAAGCCAATCGTGATAAAGGAGCGTGAAGACCATGGCCGTGTTGAAATTCCATGATGGAGCCGTCGTATCCGACTTGTCAGCAGGCGGTTCAGGGGAATCCGAAGAAAAGGTGATTCCGCGGAAGTACCGCGATGCGCGCAGAGCCAAGGAAGACCGATTCTACAAGATTCTGTCGCTGTTCTGTTTCTTCTGCATCTGGGAACTTGTGGCATACCTGAATGCGCAGAGCAGCTGGTTCAATCCAGCGTTCCTGCCTTCACCGGTCACTGTCCTTGAAACCGGCTATCAGTACCTGCTCAATGGAACGTTGTTCCTGCATATTGGCATCAGCTTCTATCGCATGATTGTCGGGTTCGTCATCGGCGTCATCGTTGCGTTGATTTTCGGCATCCTGATCGCCATGAGCCGTGGCGCGAACAACATCCTCTCACCGGTGTTCAATATGGTTGGCCCGATTCCGGTATTCGCCTTCCTGCCGATCTTCATGATCTGGTTCGGCATCGGCGAGGGTTCGAAAATCGCTCTGATCGCTTATGCTACGTTCATCCCGATGCTGATGTATATCGAAAACGGCATCCGCGATACCGATCCGCTGCTGATCCGGTCTGCGAAAAGCCTCGGTGCGACGGATCGGCAGATCTTCACGAAAGTTATCCTGAATTCCGCCATGCCGACCATCTTCGATGGCATGAAGATGAGCCTGGCACTGACCTTCTCCGCACTGGTCGTCGCCGAGATGATGGGCGCGGATCAGGGCCTCGGCTACATCATCGTCAACGCGAAGAACTGGTTCAAGATGGCCGATATGTTCCTCGCCGCGACGTTGATTGGCCTCGAGTACACCGTTTTCTATGCTTTCCTTTCCATCCTTGAGAAGAAGCTCTTCCGCTGGAAGAACGTCAATGGTGGCAAGGCAGTAGAAAAATAAAAAGAAGGAAGCAGATCCAACAGATTCTTGGAGAGATGAGAGAAAGGTGGAAGTCCTCATGAAGATGGAATGGAAAAAGATCAAGAAGATTGCCTGTGCGGGCCTGGCCGTGACGATGGCAGCTTTCCTGCTGACCGGCTGCGGCTCCGATACGAAATCGTCATCCAGCGCAGGGGACAGCAGCGAGATCGTGGCCTATGGTGTCATCGATCCGCAGATTTCGGCGCAGCAGATCATCGCCGATAAGAAGGGCTTTTTCAAAGAAGAGGGCGTGAATGTCACGAATAAATTCGTCCAGTCGGGCGGTGACATTTCTCCGCTGATTTCTGGCGGCGAAGCGCAGGTCTCGTTTGAATCGCCGTATACGGTGATTGCTGTAGCTGCGAATGGCGTCGATGTGAAGATCGTAGCACCGATGGCGGATATCGGCAACACGCAGTGCGTCGTAGCGCGCAAGGATTCCGGCATTGAGAATGCCAAAGACCTCGAAGGCAAGAAAGTCGGCATGGCGGCCGGATCCGGCGTGCTCATCGCAATCCGCAATATGTGCAAGGAGATGGGCGTTGACGTCAACAAGATCCAGTTCGTCACCTTGAGCCCGAGCGATCAGCTTGCAGCGATGGAACATGGGGATATCGATGCCATGGCCTGCTGGGAACCTTGGGTCAGCAACGCACAGAAATCCGGCGGAAAGCTGCTCTTCAGCGGCCTGAAATCGTACCTTGGCGATAAGCAGGGTGACGTACAGTGGCTGAGCTTCTATACGACGATGCAGGTGACGGATTCGTTCTTGAAGGCACATCCGAAAGAGATCGACGCGATGCTTCGCGCACTCAAGAAAGCAACGGATTTCATCAACGAACACCCGGATGAGGCAGCGGAGATCGTAGCCACGGAGCTCAAGCTCGACAAAGATCAGGTCAAGCACATCATGTCCCAGAATAAGTACAACATGACGTTTGATGATCACTTCAAGGATGCCTGCGATGAAATGGCAGGGTTCATGCATGAGATGAACAACATCTCCTCGAAGCCAGATTTCCAGAAGTATGCGGATCCGAAGGAACTCAGCAATGTAGACAGTTCCCTTGTTTCGGTCAAGTGATGGAATCTTAGAAAAGAAGTGATCCGAGATATGTTTGATCTTCTTGTGAAGAATGGAAAGTTTATAACGCCGGCGGGCATCGTCCATAAGGATATGGCCGTAGCGGATGGAAAGATTGCCGGATTCTTTGAGCCCAAGGACAAGGCAGGGGCGAAAAAGATTGTCGATGCGAGAAATCTTTTCGTGCTGCCAGGCGTCGTCGATGAACATACGCATCTCGACGAACCCGGCTATGCGGATTGGGAGGATTTCTACCATGGTAGCCGTGCCGCTGCGAAAGGCGGCGTCACGACGATTCTGGATATGCCGCTTAACAATATCCCGCCGGTCACTTCGGCGGTGCGGCTGAAAAAGAAAGCGGCGATTGCCAGCGGCAAATCGTATGTTGACTTTGCCTTATGGGGCGCGTTGATCCGCACCAACCGGGATGACTTGACGGATTTGGCCGAAGCGGGGGCAATCGCTTATAAATGCTTCATGTGTGATGCCGGATCCGAGTATACGGATCTGAATCTCGATGAGATAGAGGACCGCCTTTCCTATCTGAAAACATGGCATGGCCTCGCGGGCTTCCATTGTGAGGACTATCAGATGCTGAAGGATGCCGAAGAAGCGTGCCTGAAGCAGGGAAAGACGTCGCGGCAGGATTATCTCAACGTGCACTCTGTCGAGTCTGAGAAAAAGGCCGTGACCGATATCATCCGCATCGTGCAGAAGACCGGATCAAAGGCGCATATCTGTCATGTGTCCCATCCGGATGTCGCGGAAGTGATTGCTGAGGCAAAGAAAGACGGCATTTCCGTTACGGCAGAGACCTGCCCGCAGTATCTGCTCCTGAATGAGCAGGATTATCTGAAACGAGGAGGGATCTTCAAATGCTCGCCGCCGCTCCGTTCGGAAGATGCGAGAGAGAAGCTTTGGCAATATGTGGCTGATGGTACGCTGGATTCCGTGGCCTCGGATCATTCGCCCTGTACCTTGGAGAGAAAGGATGAGTCCGGGCCGAAAGGCGCCTTTGGTGCCTGGGGCGGGCTTTCGGGCGTGCAGACGACCTTGCAGGGATTCTGGAATCTCGCCGTAGAGGAGCACGAAGCGTCCCCTCTGCTGGTGGCGAAGGTGCTCGCAGAAAATCCCGCGAAGATCTTCGGGCTATGGGGCCGCAAGGGGGCCCTTCTACCGGGCTTCGATGCGGACTTTGTCCTGCTCGATGCCGGCCGCAGCTGGGAGATCAAGGCCAGCCAGCTCGAATACCTGAACAAATTCTCTGCTTTTGCCGGGCTCAAAGGCAAAGGCCTGCCGGTGGAAACCTATCTCAGGGGGCGCTGCATCTATAAGGATGGCGCCTTCCCGGAGGGGCCCTGGGGGCGTTTTGTCCCAGCGAAGCTTTCGGGAACTGTAGAAGGACAGTAAATTTTCGGAGGAAAAGATATGCATCAGAAATTAGCGATCATCGAGCCGATCGGGATATCGGCGGCGGAGGCAGAGGCTTTGAAGGAGAGGTATCTGCCCGGGGATGTGGAGATGGTTTATTATGAGACGAAGGCGAAGGATGCGGCGGAGCAGGCCGCGCGGCTGAAGGATGCGTCGCTCGTGATGCTGGCGAATTCGCCCCTGCGCGAGGAGGCGCTGTCTGCTGGGCGGGATGTGAAGTTCCTGAGCGTGGCCTTCACGGGCGTGGATCACGTGGCCATGGATTACTGCCGCCAGCAGGGCATCGTGGTCTCGAACTGCTCCGGCTACGCGAATGAGGCGGTCAGCGAGCTCGTCTTCGGCCTGGCCATCGGGATCTATCGGAGGCTCGCGGCCTCGGACGCGGCCGTGCGCGGCGGGAAGACGCGGGCGGGGCTCCTCGGGTTCGAGCTTTCGGGCAAGACGTTCGGCATCGTCGGGCTCGGGGCCATCGGCCGCCAGACGGCGAAGCTCGCGCAGGCCTTCGGGTGCAGGGTGCTCGGCTACAACCGCTCGAAGAAGGATCTCCCCGAGGTCGAGCAGGTCGACCTCGGGACGCTGCTCCGGGAGAGCGACATCGTTTCGCTGCATGTGCCGTTGACGGCGGAGACGAAGGGGCTGATCGGCGAGGCTGAGCTCGCCCGCATGAAGCCCTCGGCCATCCTCATCAACACGGCGCGCGGCCCGGTCGTCGATACGGCGGCGCTCGCCAAGGCCCTGCAGGACGGCACGATCGCCGCGGCCGGCATCGATGTCTTCGATGGCGAGCCGCCGATCCCCGCGGATGATCCGCTGCTCGCGGCGCCGCACACGCTCTTTGCGCCGCATATCGGCTTCGCGACGAAAGAGGCTCTCGCGAAGCGCGCGGTCATCGCCTTTGAGAATGTCGCCCAGTATCTGGAGGGGCAGCCGCAGAACGTCATGAACTGACGGGCAGAAAGGCAGAAAGAAGGTCATTCCTATGAATCTCGCATACGAACAGGCAGACGCGCCCGAGACGGATCTGCTGCCGAAGGCCAGCGCGGCCAACATCGAGCGGATCCTGCGCAATCTCAACCAATTCAACGATACGCCGGGCGAGGGCACGACGCGCGTGCTCTTCACCGAGACGGAGGTCGCGGGGCGCGGCTACATCAAGCAGGAGATGCAGGAGCTCGGGCTCAGCATCCGCGAGGATGCGGCCGGCAATATCTTCGGCACGTACGAGGGCACGGAGCCTGCGCTCGCTCCGATCTGGACGGGCTCGCATATCGATACGGTGCTGCACGGCGGCATGTTCGATGGCATGAGCGGGGTGGTCGCAGGCCTCGAGGCAATACGGCTCCTCGAGGAGGCGGACCTCCGGCCGCGGCGCAGCATCGCCGTCGTTGTCTATACCTCTGAGGAACCGACGCGGTTCGGGCTCGGCTGCCTCGGCAGCCGTGCGCTGGCCGGGAAACTGAGCGCGGAGGATGCGAAGGCGCTGAAGGACGGCGAAGGGAAAAGCCTGTATGACGTCCTCGAATCCCTCCATTTCCCCGTCGAGCATTTTGATGAGCTCCCGGTCAACCGCGGGGATGTCAAGGCCGCGGTCGAGCTCCATATCGACCAGACGGGCGAGCTCGAGCGCGCGGGAAAGCCCGTGGGCATCGTCCAGACGATCTGCGCGCCGAGCGTCTATGCGCTGAAGGTCACGGGCCGCCAGTCGCATGCCGGCGGCACGAGCATGGAGCGGCGCCGCGATGCGCTGATGGCCAGCGCGGAGATGGCTCTTGCTGCGGAGGCGCTGACCAAGGCATCCCTCGGGCCCGGCGATTACGCGACGGCGACGATCGGCCGCATGGAGCTCGTCCCGGGATCGGTCAATGTCATCCCCGGAGAGGTGGAGTTTTCCCTCGATGTGCGCGACAGCAGCTACGCGCATAAAAAAGAACTCACTCAGAAAATCCTGAGCAAGTTCCAGGAGATCGCCGCAAGGCGGCAGGTTGGCCTGTCGGACAAGGAATACAACGATGACCATCCGATGCCCTGCGATGCAGCGATCCAGGGGAAGCTCGTGGAGGCGGCCGAGGAACTCGGCATCCCCTATATGAAGACGATCAGCGGCGCCTTCCATGACTCGATGCTCGTCGGCGAGTTCGCCCCGGTCGGCATGATTTTCGTGCCGAGCCGCGACGGCATCAGCCACAGCCCGCAGGAATGGACGGATTTCGGCGATATCGCGGCCGGCACGGATGTGCTGGCGCGGACGCTCTACGCATTGGCCGATGACTGAGAGGCCTTAGGTATCCTATTCCTGTTCATGGGAGAGCAGGCTCAGATAGATCAGGAAATTCTCGTCGGCATTGCGGAAATCCGTATCGAGGAGCTCGCGGATCTTCTCCAGGCGGTTCGTCATCGTGTTCCGGTGCAGGTAGAGGGCCTTTGCCGTCGCCGCCGCATTGTAGTTGTGATGGAAATAGGCCGTGAGGGTCTCGACGAGCTCCGCGCCGTTCGTGGCGTCGTAGTCGAGCAGGGGCTTCAGGACGTTCATGCGGAGGATCCGGGCGAGGTGCGAGGGATCCGGCTGGGTGCCAAGGAAATGCAGCGGCAGCTGCGTCAGGTAGTCGGCCGGGCCGTCCTGCCCGAGCTCGCGCGCGAGATTCATGGCGCGCAGGCTCTCCTTCAGGCTTTCCGAGAGATCCTCGACGCGGCGGTGGCAGCCGCTGAGCCCGATGGGCAGGGAGATCCCCTGATTCTTCAGCTCGCGTGTCAGATCCTGCATAGCCCGCTTGACCGCGTGCATGGCGCGCATGCGGTGGCAGTCCGGGGGGAACAGCAGGAAGAAGACGTAGAGGTTGTCGCTGTGGCAGGGGAAGAGCGCCGCTCCCTCCGGCACGTGCGCCGGGACAGCTTTCTCCAGTATGGGGAGCAGCCTGCGGCGGCCGTCCGGATCATCGGGCAGCGGCATGGCGAGGCAGATCCAGGCCTTCCGGTAATCGAAGCCGTAGAAAGCGCAGAGCGATTTCAGCTCGTTGATGCCGCGCCGCCCGCGGCTGTGGAACAGCGCCTGCAGGAAGTAGGCGCGCCCCTGCCCGCCGGAGAGGCTGATGTCGGGATCCGGGATATCCGCCTGCGCGGCCTGCGGGTGCTCCCCGGCGGTGAGCTCGTCCATGCCTTCGCCGCGCAGTTTTTCCCGGTAGATCTCCTCGAAGATGCATTGCGAGATCGTCGCAAAGCCGTAGAAGAACGGCAGCTCGACGACGGGGAAATCGAGGCGGCTGGCTTCCTCGAGGAGCGGGACCGGCACCGAGTGGAAGAAGCGGCGGATCTTGACACCGAGGCCGGCGCAGCCGATCTCCTTCATGTTACGGATGATGCTGCGCTGCATTTCCGGCGAATCCTTGAAGACGTAGCCGGTCGTCAGGACGAACTCATCTTTCTGGAACCATTTCAGGACGTCCGGGTTGTCGAGCACGTTGACGCTGCGGATGACCTGCTCCCCATGGGAGAGGCCGGTAAGCAGGCGCAGGCTGCTGAGCCCGCTCTCCTTGATGAGCCAGGATATCGTAGGCATGAGACATTCCCCCTTCAGCGATTATTATACCATGTGCAGGGGGGTGATGGGAGGTATACATGATGGAAGAAAAAAAGCTCAGCAGCACGGCCCGCCGCATCCAGCAGGAGCTCGCGGAGCTCGCGAAGTATTCCGCGACCGAGAAGGGCGTGACGCGGCTGCCGTTCACGAAGGAGGCCGCGGATGCGCTGGACGCGCTCGAGAAGATGATGCAGGGGGCGGGCCTCTCGACCGTCCGCGATGGCAGCGGGGCCCTGCACGGCTTCCTGCCGGGGAAAAGCGAGAAGCGCTTCATCGTTGGCTCGCATTACGACAGCGTCGTCGAGGGCGGCGCCTACGACGGGATTGCCGGCGTGGTCTGCGGCATCGAGATTGCGCGCCATTTCTCGCCGAAGACCCTGCCCTTCACGCTGGAGGTCGTTGCGTTCAACGACGAGGAGGGCGTCCGCTTCGGCGGCGGTTTCCTATCGAGCCTGGCCCTGCTCGGCGAGGTGCGTCCTGCGGAGCTGAAGAAATACCGCGATGCGGACGGCATCAGCTGTTACGAGGCCATGCAGGCAGCGGGCTACGATCCGGAAAAGATTTCTGAGAAGGTCTGGCCGGTCGAGGATGTCCTCGGGTTCCTCGAGATTCATATCGAGCAGGGCGAGCGGCTCCCGAAAGCGGGCGTGCCGGTCGGCCTCGTGACCGGCATCGTCGGCATGCGGCGCTTCGATATCGAGATCACGGGGCGCGCCGACCACGCGGGCACGACGCCGATGGATATGCGCGCCGATGCCCTGGTCGCGGCCGCTGCGCTGATCCTGACCGCGCAGAAGGCCGCGAAGAAGCGCGCCGAGACCGGCGTCGTCGCGACGGTCGGTGTCTGCGAGGTGAAGCCCGGCACGGTCAATACGGTGCCGGCCTCCGTGCACGTGACGCTCGATGTCCGCAATCTCGACGTCGCGGTGCGCGATGCGGTCGTGGATGAGTGCTTCGCGGCGCTCCAGCAGGCCGCTTCGGAGAATGGCCTGACCATCGAGACGCAGGAGAAGATGCATGTCGCGCCGGTCCGGATGGACGCAGGCCTGATGGCGCGCCTCGGCAGCGCCATGGACGCGAAGGGCGTCCCCTATACGCAGCTGCCGAGCGGCGCCGGCCATGACTCTCTGCCGATCGCCCGGAAGATGCCGGCGTCCATGCTGTTCGTCCCGAGCAAGGGCGGGCGGAGCCACTGCCCTGAGGAATACACCGCGCCCGAGGATTTCGCGCGCGTTGTCGATGTCGTCTCTTATATGTTAGAAGATTGGAGCGAAGAAGAATGAGTTATCCAGAACATCCACTTTCCACCCGTGCCATCGTGAAACCGGGCCTCTGGGCCGTGCTGCCGGAGGGCGGGCTCGTCAACAACGTCATCCCGGCGATCAAGGGCTGCCGCGTCAGCATCGTCGCCTCGCCGAAGATGGGCGCAAGCTTCGTCCAGTACATCATCACGGCGCAGAAGGATGCCCATACCGCCGCGCCGCTCGCGAGCGAGGAGGGCGTCGAGAGCTTTCTCTATGTGGTCAGCGGCAGCGCCAAAGTCACGGTCGGCGGCGAGGCCTACGACCTGGCGGCCGGCGGCTACCTGTTCGCCCCGGAGGAGTACGGCGTCGATTTCGTGGCCGGGGACGGCACGAAGATGCTTTTCTACAAGCAGAAATACATTCCGCTCGCGGGCACGAAGGCCCATATCGTCACGGGCAATGTCAACGCGATGCAATACGCGGTCTACGAGGGCATGGACAATGTCGGCATCAAGGATTTGCTGCCGACGGATGATCTCGGCTTCGATATGAATATGCACATCCTGTCCTTTGAGCCGGGCGGCTGCCATTCCTTCGTCGAGACGCACGTGCAGGAACACGGCGCCTATGTCCTAACGGGCGAGGGCATGTACATCATGGAGCAACAGTGGCTGCCGATCCAGAAAGGCGATTTCATGTGGTTCGGGCCGTTCGTGCCGCAGGGCGCCTACGGCATCGGCCGCGAGCCGTTCGCTTATATCTACTCGAAGGACTGCAACCGCGACGTGCTGCTCTGATCCATTCCGTTGCGTAAACGATGCGTAAAAAAGGAAAAGCGAGGCCGTCACAGGGTATGGAACCTTGTGGCGGCCTCGCTTTTATGCTATGCTGTCTGGATTGGCAATCATTCGTTGAGCGGCTTCATCAGGGAGCCTGGGAAGTAGAGCGTTGCAAAGTAGTCATTGAGGGTCTCGGGGCGGCGGATCATCTCGATGCTGCCGTCGGTGTGCAGCAGGAGCTCGGCGCACCAGAGCTTGCCGTTGTAGTTGAAGCCCATGGCCGAGCCGTGCGCGCCGGTGTCGTGGATGATCAGGCGGTCGCCGATGTCGATCTTCGGCAGCTTCCGGTCGATCGCGAATTTATCGTTGTTCTCGCAGAGCGAGCCCGTGACGTCGTAGACGTGGTCGCAGGGCTCGTTTTCCTTGCCCGCGATCGTGATGTGGTGGTAGGCGCCGTACATGGCCGGGCGCATGAGGTTCGCCATGCACGAGTCGAGGCCGATATAGTCCTTGTAGGTCTTCTTCTCGTGGATGACGGTCGAGACGAGCCAGCCCGCCGTGCCCGTGATCGCGCGGCCGCACTCGGTCATGATCGCGACGTCGCCGAGGCCATTCGGCACCATCATCTCGTCGTAGAGCTGGTGGATGCCCTCGCCGATGTCGGCGATGTCGAGCGGTTCCTCCTCCGGGCGGTACGGGATGCCGAAGCCGCCGCCGAGGTTCACGAACTCGACGTGGATGCCGAGCTTGTCCTTGAGCTCGTTCGCGAGCGTGAACACGAGTTTCGCGGTCAGCAGGAACGCCTCCTTGCGGCGCTCGTTCGACGCGACCATCGTGTGCAGGCCGAAGCGGCGGATGCCCTTTTCCTCCTTGCAGATGCGGTAGGCCTCGATGAGCTGGTCATGCGGCAGGCCGTATTTCGCCTCGGTCGGCTTGCCGATGATGTCGTTGCCGTCGACGAGGTCGCCCGGGTTGTAGCGGAAGCAGATGACCTCCGGCAGGCCCGCGTTCTTCTCGAGGTAGTCGATATGCGAGATATCGTCGAGGTTGATGATTGCGCCGAGCGCGATGGCCTTCTGGAACTCATCGGCCGGCGTGTCGTTCGAGGTCAGCAGGATCTCCTCGCCCTTGACGCCGGAGACCTCCGATAGGTAGAGCTCCGCGAGGCTGCTGTTGTCGGTGCCCGCGCCGTGCTCGTGCAGGAGCTTGACGATGCTCGGGTTCGGCAGCGCCTTGACCGCGAACTGCTCGCGGTACGCCGGCGCCCATGCGAAGGCCTCCTGGAAGGCCTTCAGGTTGTTGAGCATCGTGCGCTCGTCGTAGAGATGGAACGGGGTCGGATACTTCGCGATGACGCGCTCGAGCTGCTCTTTATTGAGGGGAAAATGCTTCTCGGCCATAGTTTGTCCTCCTGTGTTGCATTGAGAATAATTCTTGCCTGTTAAAATGTATATTTATTATAACAAAAACGATATAGTAGTGTCAATTCGTATGCAGATATTTTATGAAAAACTTGCACGCGATTGGATGGATTCTTTGCGCCGATTTTTTCTTTTTCCTCCATGCTTTCATGGCTTTGTGGTAGAATAAAGAGTAGCTGATTGTTGTAAGAATCCAACCAACCGGAAAGGAAATATTATGAGCCGCTTTCTGTTCTTTTTCCGCATCTTCCGCCGGGACCTGCTCGTGATGCTCTACGCCATGCGGCATCGGGGCACGCCGAAGGGCGTCAAGTTCCTGCTGCTGCTCGCCATGCTGTACCTCGTGAGCCCGGTCGACCTCGTGCCGGACACGCTGCCCGTCGTCGGCTGGATCGATGACGCGGCCATCGTGCCGGCGGCCATCTGCGGCCTGACGAACCTCCTGCCGCGCGCCGTCCGCGCCGACTGCGAGGCGCAGGCCGACCGCCTGCGCCACCGCGCCCCTTGGATCATCCTCGTCGCGTCGCTCTTGATCCTCGCATGGGTTGCGTTCCTGATCTGGCTTATCGCCCGGTTATTTTGAGGGCGTTCAACGTGAAAATCCGGAAGCGGATGAGAGGAGAGATTCTGTTTTGAGACTGTATATCGCGGAGAAGCCGTCGGTGGGACGGGAGCTCGCGAAGATCCTGCCGGGGCCGGTGTCGCGGCATGACGGGTACCTCGTGACGAAGGGCGGGGTCGTGACCTGGCTGTTCGGGCATATCCTGCGGCAGGCGGAGCCTGCGGAGTACGCGGAGCGGTATAAGTTCTGGCGCGCTGAGGACCTGCCGATCATCCCGGCGCATTGGAAGCTCTACGTCGCGAAGGGCTGCGAGAAGCAGTTCGGCATCGTGAAGGCGCTGATCGAGAAGGCCGACGAGATCGTGCACGGCGGCGACCCGGACCGCGAGGGGCAGCTGCTCGTCGATGAGGTGCTCGACTATCTCGGCAATCAAAAGCCGGTGCGCCGGATCCTGTTGAACGCGCTCGATGAGAAAAGCATGCGGAAGGCCAATGCCGACCTGCGCGACAACCGGGACTTCTTCAACCTGAAGCAGTCCGCGCTCGCGCGGGCCCGGGCGGACTGGCTGATCGGCATGAACCTCTCGCGCGCCTACACGCTCGCGGCGCGCCGCGCGGGGCACAAAAAGGTCGTGCTGCCGGTCGGCCGCGTCAAGACGCCGACGCTCGCGCTCGTCGTGCGGCGGGAGCGCGAGATCGAGCATTTCCAGCCCGTCGACTACTATACGATCAAGGGCGTCTTCGCACATGAGAATGGCGATTTCACGGCGCAGTGGAAGCCGAAGGACACGCAGCCGGGGCTGGATAGCGAGAACCGCCTCGTCGACAAGGCCGCAGCCGAGCAGGCGCTCAAAGCATTCCGCGAGGAGCCGCGCGAGGGGCGCATCCAGTCCTATCAGAAGACGAAGAAGCAGGAGCCGCAGCCTCTGCCGTTCTCGCTGTCGACGCTGCAGGTGCTCGCCGGCAAGAGGTACGGCTACGCGCCGCAGCTCGTGCTCGACACGGCGCAGAAGCTCTACGAGAAGAAGCTCACGACCTATCCGCGTTCGGATTGCGAGTATCTGCCGAAGAACCAGCTTGCGGATGCTGAAATTATTTTCAAGAATCTCGGCCAATGTGGGGACCAAAGTATTATGTCCTGGACCCAAAATGCCGATACATCTATCAGGAGCCGCGCCTGGAACGACAAGAAGATCTCCGCGCACCATGCGATCATCCCGACGACCGTCCCGGCGAAGATGGAGCGGCTCACGCAGGAGGAGCAGAACCTCTACCATCTGATCGCACGCGGGTACCTCGCGCAGTTCTACCCGGTGCATACCTACGACCAGACGAAGATCGCGGTGCTCTACCACGGCGAGCACTTTGCGGCGAGCGGCCGCACGGAGCGCGAGGCCGGCTGGAAGGTCATGTACAGCAAAGAAAAGAAAAAGGCGGACGAGGACGAGGGCGGCCTGCTGCCACAGATGAAGAAGGGCGATGCGGTGCATTTCTCGCGCGGCTCGATGAAGACGAGCGCGACGAAGCCGCCCGTGCGGTTCACGCCGTCGACGCTCCTCGCCGGCATGAAGGAAATCCATAAATACGTCAAAAACCCCGAGGCGAAGAAGCAGCTCAAAGATGTCTATGGAATCGG
>Ga0310695_10005347_pt1 | contig 22500 bp, 53 predicted proteins | sample RumenRJG_04DNA_FD_203882 | JGI IMG/M metagenome (GOLD analysis project Ga0310695, IMG submission 203882) | Bovine rumen microbial communities from Lethbridge, Alberta, Canada - RJG_04 (v2) (version 2) | ecosystem: Host-associated > Mammals > Digestive system > Stomach > Rumen | place: Canada...
AATGCATGATAAGATAATACAAATAAGCGATAGACCGATAGACAAAGAAGAATACTTGGATGAATCGGAGTTCTATGATCACTGGTTCATCGGAAGCATTGCGGATTATGTCAACGATGTACCTTTATCAAAACGCAGATCAGTCATCAAGGATATTCTTGATCGTCCCGGTCTGAAGTATGATCCGGAAGAAGATACCCTTACCATCGTGGATAAGAAATCATATTTCAAATCTAAATATGATAGGTTCAAGGAATGTATCGAAGAGATCCGCAAATGGTCCATCGATGAGTTCTCTTCGGTCGATCTCAACTTCACACTCATCAAACTCAAGGACATGTACGAGGATAAATACGGAACATATCTTTATGACAGGGATGCGGGAGATATGTGTTGTCTTGATGAATGGGTAAGGATTTTCGACAATGGGAGTACAGTCCATGTCGGGAATGTGATCGACTATCATTGGTAAGGTGAAACGATGGCTAATTGTTGTATAGATTGTCTGAAATGTGTAAGCAAGAACAAAGATGAACTTATCAGGTTGTCCAAGATACTTGAAAGAAAAGATCCTGAATATGCAACAGGACTTTTCGACGGAGGATCTGAGGACATCCTGGAGGAAGACGGATACTACACCATGTTGGTGAACGGATGGACGAAATGGTCCCTCGATCCTTTCATAGGTATAGATGAGGAATATAAAGGCGTGAAGTATGTAGGACTCGATTATCTTCTTAAAAATATCTGTCCCAATACAGCGATAGAAGTTCTCGCTGAGGAAACAGGATGCGGTTATGCCGGATGGTTACTTGTCTACAACAAAGGAGAACATCTTGAGAAGAGTACTGATTGTTATGATCCTTTTGTTGAATCATATGATGAAGCGGAGGAGATCCTTCTGTCAGCAATGAATGATGGATCAATTACCGAAGAACAGATGGATGCTTCAATGTCAGAAATCAAAGATGAATTCGGTGAAGATGATTGTTTCACGATGGTAATAGGAGGATATGAATTCGAATTCGGTAAACCGGATGAGATATTCAACGGAACATCCCGTCCTGTAGAAAGGAAAAACCCGGAGATAATATCATGATACTGAATGACACATGGGATAAAGCATACAACGATCCGACTGGCTGGGCAGGATTCTATCCTACCGATAAGAAAGGATTCTATTTCGAGATCTTCGAGACAATGAGTAATCAGCCTGAAGAGGAAGACCAACCAGAGAATGGTCCGAGGTTCGTCGGCGGTGTGTATTACAAGTTGCTCATACTTGGAAGGTATGCAGACGGAACATACTGTGCCAAAGAGGATGAGGACGTCGAAAGTCTGTACTACTACTGTGATGATACCACACTAGATGATTTCAAGGATTGGCTGGAAGAGAATGAGGGTTATGTTCTAGGAGATAAGATCACCGAGGGAGAGATCTATGATGCAATCTGTAGAGATGTCGTATGAAGGAGAGAGATTCATTCTCTATTCCTTTTTCTTCCTTCCCGTGGGTACGAAGGAATTGGCGACAGGTGAAAGCCTGATGAATAGATTCCATTGTATTCCTTCAGGAGAGTTCTTCGATGACAGGATGGCTAAGGCCATCAAGATCACAAGGAAGAACAGGAAGAAATTATTGGAAGACGAGAAGGATCCCAAGGTGAATGAACTGTTCAAGGATGTAGATGAAGAGATGATAAAGAGATTCGAATGGGTAGGAAGGAGTTGGTAAGATGCATGAGATGTTATTCTATAAATCAGTGATGATCGGAGTACCTGATCTTGAGATCAAAGGATCGAAAGGAAAATGGAATTGTACATACAGATCTGAGTATCGTCCGTACATCGATCCCTGTGAGGAAGAGGATTTCAATACCTGCATGTTCAAGATCAGAAACGATGAACTGGATATAGCTGTGACTGACAGAGCTTATGGGGATAACTGTGTTGATGTATACACATTCATTAACGGATATAAGTGTGGTAATAATATGAGCTGGACCATCTCGGTGGATGACATCGATAAAGAACTTCAGAAAATTGCTAAGAAGATCGAGAAGAAATGGGACAAATTGATTGATGATATATCGTGACGGAAAGGAATGAACATGTTAACAGAAGAACAATTCGATGAGAGAGATAAGATCATTGAACCTTTTTTCGATAGAGCCTATAAAGATAATTGGTTAGGCGGTGTCAAACATTTTGAAGGAATGCCTGTCGATGTATTGAAGAAGCTGATCAAAAAAGGATATGCAGATCCCGAAGAGTCTCAGAACTCAGCACCGACCATCGCTAAATTCGTTAAGTTCTGTGAGAAACATCCTGAGTTCAGACTTCATGGGTATGTCGTTGACAGAACCAGAGATGATACGAGAGTATCCATCGAAGGTGTGGACACAGAGAATCTGAATACATCGATAGAGGATCTTCTGATTTTCAGATTCGCAGATGATTTCTGTTTGGATACAACTGAAAGAACATTCCATTGCTGGTATGATTAAGGTGATACAATGCCGAGTATAGAATATGAGAAAGTAAAGAACTTAGAATGCAAGGATACTGATTTCAAGATCGGTGATATCGTTGTCGGTTCCACTCACTGGTACAGGACGATGACATTCTGGTACAAGATCATTGACATCGCACCGAAGACCATCACGCTTGAGAAACTTCCTACATCATATCCGACACAATACATGAGCAATACACCGGGAGATGAATGTGTTCCTGTGCTGAGATACGGGAACGGATACTATGTCAATCCGAGATTCCCGTACTGGGTCAATGAAGATGATGCAGAGATCGTAAAGGCCAATCCTTACAAGATAAGGAGATATGAGTTACACTATCTCAAGAACGGAAAGACGAAGAAGGTAATACCCAAGGATAGCAAATGGGAATTCCGTCTTGATATCAGGGGAGATAAGTATGCTCCGGCTCTTTCTCACTGGGATGGTAAACCCGGCTGGGTGAACTGTGACTGAAGTGATATCGTGAAGATATATTTGGAAAAGAATATCGAAGAACCTGAAATGATAATGAGGGGTGTAAAAGGTGTTTGGGATTATGGACTTCTCTCCGATTACGAAGGTCTGATGGACATATCGTATGAAGATGATGTTGAATACAATAAAGTGATATTCAAATTACCGGATAAGATAGTTGAAGTCCTTATACAGATATATGCTGATGCAGATGGTCAGATGTATGTCGGTCTTGCAGTGAATGATCAGCTCGTCAACATGAAAGAGAATTGGACAGTGAACATCAATACATTTGAGAAGGATATGAATGCATTAATCTCAAGAATCGATTCGGAACTGGAGAATATAATCGAACAAGAAGGTACCTACCATGAATGATGTGGATGATATGGAGTGTCCATACTGCGGAAGTGAAGACATCTGTCTTGATACGAATGTGTCTGAGGTTTGGTATGAAGGTGTCAATGAAGCTGACGGTACATACAGATACATATGTAATGAATGCGGAAAGGAATTCTACATTTATGAAAAGACAGAAGCCGTTAAAAGAAAGGTGATGAAAGAACTTGAATGATCGGGAGTGATCAGATGGCTACAAAGAAACTTATCGGTGCGGAAAAACTTGTGAAGATCATCTCAAAAGAATATGATACAGGTTATCAGGAATTCGATCAAAGTAAAGGACTGACTGTGGAAGCACTGTGTCATTTCTGTATCGAAGAGATACTGAAAGGAAACGGACAGAAACATATCCAGATATCCATGGACGATGAAGGCAATGCATACCACACATTGTTCTTTGGATTCGCGGAGAACACGATGGACTTCGCTGATGAGAATTTCCATGATGACATCGATCTCAATGACTGTGTGATACTTGGGTGAGGAAGTAATGAAAATGGCCAACAAGAAAATGATAGAGAAGAAGATCAGAAACAAACTCAATGAAGCTTCTGAACTGAATGAACAGAACGAAGGGATTATGAAAGAATCAGTGACAGCGAAGATGCTTCGCCATAACGATGAGCGTATCAAACAACTCATCGAACAGATCGACGGACTCATGGCACTGAGAGATGATCCTCAGCCCATCTCATCCGACGACGGTACCTTCACGGCATACAAGAAGGTCATCGGTATGTCCGGTGTGGACATGGAGAAAGTGATGACGACAGGTCTGATCGCATGGTTCATTCAATACCATCCTGAATGTCTTGTCCTTGATCTTAGAAAGGCACAGGCCGTTCTCGGTTGTGATCTCAGCGGATATGCCAAGAGACAGGCGTATGCGATGTACACCGTGTCCAAGGATGAGGATTACAGATATGTAGCAGAGCTTCTCAGTGATTACCATGATGAGATGGCTGAGAAAGAAGACGAGTGATGATGAGACAACATGGCTGCACTGTGATGAGTGCGGCCATGTCTATCATCAGGGAGAGAAAGGATACTGGGGGATGTACGGGATCAAACTCTGTTGTCCAGTTTGTCTGAATAGACATTACAAGAAGGAGATGAACAGATGACCATCAGATGTCCGTGTTGCGGTGGGTATGATTTCGAATATATAGATACGGATCCAGATCTGGATATGCGTCTTTATGAATGTGAATATTGTGAATGTCAGTTCACCATCACCGAAGTGGTGGATATCATCAAAGATGGTATGATAGAAAAGAAGAGGGATGAAGAATGAATGAAGATATACAGATGATCGAATGTCCTTTCTGTCATTCGAACGATTGTGATTTCAACAGCCTGTTGGATCAATATTTTTCCAATGATCTTACGGTCGAGAGCACATCGAAGTTCTCATGCAATGATTGCGATAGGGATTTCTACGTGGAAGAGAGGATGGAGATAACATACAGAAGATCATTCAGCGGATTGTGATAGTATGATAATCAATAACAAAGAGAAGACTTGTGTACTCACGGAGAAAGATGAGAAAGAGATCGGAGACATCGATGACTATGTTGTCAGACCCATTGTCGTCAGTATGATGGAGGACATCAGAGAGGACATAGAGAGAGGGATGAGAGAACACAATATCAAGATCGAAAGGATCGATCCGGAAGGATACTTCGATATGGCCTACGAAATGTTCGAAACATACTATTACACATACATCAAGCAATGTGTGGTCAATCTTCTGTGTGATGTCGTGATAGAATGAAATGTTGTTTCTGTGGTAAGGAGTGCGGAGAGTATGGTAATAATCCATACCCTCTTTCAGAGAATGAGAATGACAGATGCTGTGACAGTTGCAATTTCAATGTGATCACGATGAGACTGATCTCACCGGAGAAGATCTCATCGACACTCGGGATCACAATGGATGAAGCCGAATTGAGATATGTAATTTTCAAAGATATGCTCATAGACAGATGTAAGAATGGAGAGTGATGACATGGTAGAGATGAATACATTATACGATGCACTGAAGATGTTCGAAAGCTGTGACACATGGGACAAGGATTATGATGATGTCATATGCTGGGAGTTCTGCGATGAGGATGATGATCCGTGCTTCAGATGTGCGACCGAGATGGCAAAGAGGATCGATCTTGTCAAGGTTAACAAAGTGAGTTATGGTGTGGAGTTGGTAGCCGACATCAGCGGTTTTGTCAAGAAGCACATGGATTTTTTACATGAGTTCTCACAGGGATTCAAATGGCCAATGCCTGATGCGGATCCCGAGAATGATGAATCGGTATTCAGAGGTGTGCAGATAATCAATGCGATGCAGGCAGGCTATGCCTGCGACGAGGACTACGAAGCGATGCTCAAAGAACTGGGGTGTGAGTAAGATGGGGTGGATGATATGAATTGGGACGATATGATAGAACACCTGGAGACTGTAATCAAAGCAGCTCTCCTGGAAGTTACATTCGACTATTGGGATCATGATCACACTAAGATCGTTGATGAATTGGAAAATGATTTGGATGAATTCATAGATATTTATGTCACAATGGTCAAGGATTATATTATAAAAGATAAACCGAAGATAGTTTCCGAATTGAAGAAGAAGATCGATCTTTATTTTAATCCTAAAGGAAGTGAATGAAATGGGATGGATGTGTTGGCAGACGTGTATATTTTCAAGGAAGGACATCGATGAGATCTTCAGAAAAGAGATCGTCAGTGACAGGTATGAGGTACTCAAGAGCTGTTGCCGTGGTTACACCTGGTGGTGTGCTGCGATAAAGGACAAGGAGACCGGTGAGGTCTGGGCTGGTATCTCGAAGTACCATTGGAATCCAAGGACACATGACTTCGGATATAAATGGATGGATGAATCCTATGGTCCTTACTTCTTCGGTTATCCGAAGAGTTACTTCAAACTTCTTACACCCACGAAGAGTGAGTTCGCCAATGAATGGAGAAAGAGACAGCAGGAAGTCTATGATAAGAAGGTGAGAGAATGAAATACTATGCATTGTTGCTGACACATCTTGAGACAGAGATGGATAAGAAATGGGAAGACCTTACGGAGGATGACTTCGAAAAGATGGACAAGAAGGCATATGATGACCTCAAATACATCATAGAAATAAATGATCCGAAGAACTTCTCATTCAGACATTACAAGACATTCGATGATCTCTGTGATGAACTGGACATGTAAGGATGATTGAAATGAATAGGTACGCTTTCTACGTAGAGTTGACATCACCGGTGATCACCATCGAAGCAGATTCAAAGAAAGAAGCTGAGAAGATCGCAGAAGAATATCTGCACAGACCGGAGTTACAGTATAAGGTGATGTCCAATCTGTATGTCGGTGAACTTTGGGAACTGAAGGAGGAATGAATATGAATCTGATAAGAGAGACGTTGACAACAGTACTTGGTTTCTATGTACCCGAAGAGGTCAAGATCGAGGGTAGGCCTGGTCTCTTCTATAAAGAAGGAGATGAAGATGGCGATTACATCGAGTACAGCGGATGGGACAGCAAAGAGGAACACACATGGGATATCAACATCTGGCTCTCTGGCTCTGATGCGAATATAAGAGCCAGTATCGATAGTGATGAGATAGATTCGGTAACCGTGGATATAACCAAGGAACAATATCTCGATGAGGTAATTATAGAACTTTGTAAAGAGATTGAAGAAGGATTGAAAGAATTGAGGAAGGGATGAATGTGTGTTGGCATATGTGCAATCATTGTAATGAAGTGAACAATCCTGATGGAGATCACGGAAGGAATGACACGCCTTGTCTGTGGTTCATACCCGGAGTGGATGAGAGCGGACTTCAGGGTTGTCCTTATATGACCCCTGGTAACGGTGATGAGGAGATCACCCCTGCGTTTTGGATCGCGATCACCGATGAAGAAGCTCAAGGATTCATATCAAGATCTGAGTATCATGATGATGTCCCGCTTGATGAGGCAAAACATGATTACAATCAGGAATACATCAACAGTTATCTGAATGGTGAGTGAATGTTATATGAAGAGTGTGAATACTGTAAGAATCATTACAATGGAAAATATCTCAGTGATGGGTGTTCCAGAGTATGGTATGAGTTCGAGACAGATGATGAGGACATGCCGATCAGAGTTGACAATGTCTGTCATGGTTTCAAAAGAAAAGGTCTCTTCAAAGACTTCCCATATGCCATGACTAAAAAACAGACAAGAGATCTTGTCGCAATAAGATTGCATGATCTTCTCAACGATTACTCTGCGAATGATCTGTTGAATATATTGCATGAGGATCTTGCGAAGGATGTGGAATCATTCCTTATGGATTATTTCTACGATGCAGCAATACTCAACGGTGTTAAGATCAAGGAGGAATGAAAGATGGAAAGAAGACCGTTCTGTCCACACTGCGGATCGGAATACATGTTCTGTGACAGCAGTGAATATCAGGACGGAGACATGACCTGGGAGGCACGCACCGAAAGGTGGCATTGCGGAGACTGCGGTGAGGACTTTACCGTCCACACGGAGTGGAAGATGTCCTGCTTCGGCTTTGCCGATTACAGTACACCGACAGGTCTGATGAATGACACGACATATGAGGTGCGCCCATGAGATGTCCTAAGTGTGACGGTGATAACATCGAAGAGTTCCTCGGTGATTGTTATGAAACGATCTACAGATGTGAATCCTGCGGATGTGAATTCGAATATGAATTGGTAATAATAAAAAGCGGTGACAAAGAATAATGATGAGGTGATATGATATGAAGAAAGCAAGTATCAAAAATGGTGGCATATTTAGATCCGGGCACGTCATCGTGACAACGGTGAAGAAGAACGGTGATGAGGACAGTAAGGTGTACGAGGTATCCGGGAAGGTAAAGATAGAGGAGAATGAGAAGGGATACATCCTTCACTTCCAATCCTTCTCAACTTCCAGGATCAGTGTGTCGAACAGAGGAAGAGTATCAGGCGGAAGATCATACAGACAGCAACACATCATCGTGGATGAGTATGAGATGGAGGAATGAACATGGGGCAATACTATGAGATGTTATTCATAGACGAAAGGAAATACATGTATCCAATCGACTACAACTGGTCGGGACTGAAACTGACAGAACAATCATGGGTGGGTCAGACATTCCGCAATGCGGTCATAGGACATTTGATGACGATGCCAGATGGATGCAGACTGGCACATATAGGAGACTATTCCAAAGAAGAATTGGAAGAAAGATCCGATACACTTGAGATCAATGATGAGCCTGTGGCATACAAATCAATGTATGACATGTGCTGGACATCAGGGATCGAGGACAGATTCAGGATGCCACGTATCTCCGACAAAGAGATCGTGGAATTCAAATGGAAGGGGACTGTCTGGGTAGCGGATGAGGATACTCATGAATACATCAGATGTGATTTTGACACGACTGATAATGAATGGAAGATATGTCCTCTATTGATCCTTCTGGCTGTGGGTAACGGGAACGGAGGCGGAGACTATCACGGTACCAACATTGATCGTGTAGGCTCATGGGCATTCCATAAGATAAAGGTCTACTACGATGAACCAGACTGGATGTACAATATGGAATTAAGCCGTCCGTTATTCACGGAGGAATGAATATGGATTGCAGAGATTGTGAGTATTACGCAAAAGCTCATTACAAAGGTACACCTGAGGATGAGCTCTATGATGAATGTGAATATCATTGGGAAGTCTTGCATTCCCTGAAGACCTGTAAGGATTTCAAAGAGGTGAAAGAATGATCAAGAAAGTTGCAGGTATCTTCTGTCCGCACTGTGGAAGCGATGAGACGCTGTATGATGACTGTCGCCTGGAGGATGGTGATGACATGTGGACTATCCAGAAAGAATACCGTATCTGCAAGAACTGCGGTAAGGAATTCACGCTGATCACCGAGTGGAAACTTCAGGGTTTCACATTCTACGGTGAGGACGGCAAACTTGAGGATATTGATTACGAGATAGAGGAGGAATGAATATGGCATGTCCATTCTGTGAGGGAGCCGAGGAACACACGGGTAGATACCAGGTACATTCTGTTGAATACCCGTATGTCGAGATCGATTATGAATGTCAGTGTCTGGAATGCGAGAAAGTATTCTGGCAAAGACAGGTGTTCAAGACTGATGATTATGATTACCATAACATCGAGGATGCAGGCGAGATGACTGAGTATCTGTGTCCTCACTGCGGTGCCAATGTGTGTAAGAATAATCTCTATGATCCTGAAGCAGAAGAAGGGATCGAATCATATCCTTATGTCTGTATCGGATGTGATGAGAATTTCTATGGGATAGAGGTGAAGGGGAATGAATAAAGAAGAGATGATAAAGGATTTCAGAGAATGTGATGGTAACGGATTCGAGACCGCGACCATAGACACCGACGATGAAGGAAGATGGATCATTCTTGAAACTTATTTCTATAGTCCAGGAGACAGTATCATCGATGATGAACCTGATCTCACATGGAGACAAGTCAATGAATATGTCCGTATGAAACTGGATAAGTTCATCAATATAAGAAAGAACAATACCCACATATCAAATGCGGATGAAGCGAATGACAGACCATTGGATGAGATATATGATCTGACAGAAGAACAGGCTGTAGAGAGATTCACGGAGTTGCTAAACGAATTACCATACATCTCACCGGATGACATAACAATGGATACGCCCGATGGGACTTATCTCACCAAACCTTTTTGAGGTGATACAATGAGCTATGAGAAATTGAATTCGATTATATTCGATAAATGGATGAAAGATGATAAGACATTCGATGATATCTATTCTGAATTATTCATGTACAAAGTGTTGGATAACACAATGAGATGGATACTCGGTATGGATGATGAGAAGATAACGAAGAAAGCAATACTCGAGATCGCAGAACATTTCACCAATGATGAGGACACGATCGAAGAAGCAAGAGAACTCAGCGGATGTTTTGTCGAAGAGGAATGAATCATGAGATATTTCTGTGCCGAATGTAAAAGATACTGGACGAACAGGGATGAAGAATACACGATCGCTACACCCGTGAGAGATTGTCCTGATTGTCTCAAAAAGAAAGGATACAGATGGAAGGATGCAAGTCAAGCATGGAAGGAGAAGATAGAATGACAGAACACTCGGAAAGTGAATGCTGTCAGTTTGAAGTCATGACAATTGAAGAACTGGATAGCTCCATCAAAGAGAAATGGATGAGATGGATAAATGAACACAAAGAACTTCGTAAGAAAAATTTTATGAATTGTCTTTCAGAATTCATGGAGCATGAGTGTTCTCAGGATTATTCTTTCGAAGAACAAGATGAGATCTACGAGTATATCTATTATATAGCCAGTGAAGAGGAATAGACATGGTGCACAAAGTGAAACTTGAAATGATATTCGATGAAGAATACGATGAGGACACATTCTACAATATGCTCGAGTGGCACATGGACAAGAACAACTGGAACAAGGATGACTGCATAAGGATACATGATTACAGAGTGATCAACTATGAATACAATTGACAGATATGAAGCGGTGCTCGGCCCGAACACACATCAGTTCTGGATCTATGACAATGAGACCAATGAGTTCATCGATCCTCCGGCAGATGTGTTGGACCAGGTGGATGCTTTGGATTGTGAAGATGCAGAAAGAACACTTCTCGAATTGGTATCTGAACAGGATGCTTTGCCTGATAAAGGATGGCTCAACGATGGATATAGATATGATGCAGATAGTATTGAGATATGAAATGATGGTGAGGTATGAACCATGAGAAAGAGAAGAACCTGTAAGCTCTGCGGCAGTACGAACGTGACCTCTAGGATCATAGAGGAATACAAGAATGGTGACAACAAGAAAGATCACCAGTCGATACATGTGAAGTGCAACAGCTGCGGAGCAGAGTATGATGATGTTGTCAAATACAGAGAAGGATAATATGGATACAGCTATCGTGTACTGGGAGAACGATACGTTACCGATGGGACCGGATGAGACAGAGTTCGATACTCATGATGAAAAAGAACTCGCAGAACTCTGGTGGGAATTCTGTAAAGAGAATAACCTTATCGGTGTAGATTTCTACAAAGATGATAAACTTGTTAAACAGATAAACGGAGTGCAATAATATGGGATTCGATTGTGATTTCAGATATGATCTGAAAATACCTAAGGGCAGAGTGAAAGAAACAAAAGCTTGTTTCGCAGAATGGATAAAGATCCTTGATAACGGAGATGAATATCTCGATCTATATCCATTCGTAGATGATGAAGGAAGTATAACATTCTTGGAGGATGATGACCAGGATTCCGATGTCGTCGGATGTCTTCACAATTTATATCCTCACGAAGAGATATCCAAGCTCATCGTATTTCTCAATGATTATAACATAGGGGTATCAGGATGGCTCTTCACAGTATATGAAGCTGGACAGGATGCATGGTATGACATCTGGAAGGATGGGGAATGCGTAAGGTCGATCGGCTATGAAGACACGGCCGATGTCCTGATGATGTGTGTGAACAAGAATCTTATTTAAGATAACATAGATATATGTATATGATATACCTATATAGGAAGTGATTGAGATGGGAACATATTCTAGTTGGATCAATGTCAGCAATTTCATACTGACAGTGGAAGCAGAGAATAAAGAAGAAGCTCGTAAGAAGATACAGGACGAACTCGATAATCTGATCGTAAGAGTGATCGATGAAGAAGAGGGTGGGTACACCAACCTCGGATGCGAGATCACCGACATCACCGAAGGTGTCTGCTGATGTTCGAGAACTACGGAACATATCTGGAGATCTTGGAACTGGCGTCGAGGCTTGCAAGGAACAGTATCCCTTACCAGCTCATACCCAGTGTCAAGGAGGGATGGACTCTGATAATCTATGAGTCCGTAGGTATCCAATTCGGCAAAAGAGTATACACACTTACAGTGGATGACCATTCGCTTGGAAAAGAGAATGGAGAGATAGAAGTCATTGAGGAAGATTATCTGGAAAAGAACAGAAAGAAGTACAGTCTCGACCAAGAGGATTGTTTCGAAATGATAATGAGATGGTACATGAACAGATACAACAAGGTAGTTGGTGATTGAATGAAGAATTGGAATGAGATGATTGAAAAACTTGCAGATCAAATATACAAAGAAACGATCAAGGATCTTGAAGAAGATTATACGAATGAAAAAGACTGGATTGATGAATTCAAATCAGTCATGGAATTCAATTGGAATCTGTTAATCAATGATATCAATCATCATCTGGAATTTCACCGTCCGTATATTGAGAGAAAGATAAGATGGAAGATCGCTGATAGATTCAATGATGATGGATTGGTGAACAATCTTATAGAAGAAGAGATAGCATTACAAGAAAGATCATATGGTGAATTCATTTCAAGTCAGGAGTGATAATATGGGAAGAATAGGAAGACTTACGAAGAATGAGAAGATGAAAGAGACCGAGAAGGTCAATGAAGGAACAGTGTTCTGGAATTGGAATCTTCCCCCGGTGAAGACATGCCCGGGTGCAGGGGATTGTCCGTTGATCTGTTTCGGTCTTCAGGGACATTATGTTCACAAGAACGTGAAAGAGTCCATGGAAGAGAATCTCCGTCTCAGTAAGCAGGATGACTTCATTGAGAGAATGTCATCGGAGATATCCTGGAGGGCATACAATGCCATGAAGAGAGGCAAGAAGATGTACGTCCGTGTCCATGATGTCGGAGACTACTACAGCATAGAGTATGCCAGGAAGTGGATCGAGATCGCCAAGCAGAATCCGGATGTGACGTTCTACTCATACACCAAGTCGGTCCCAATTTGGAACGAACTCATCGACAACGGAGAGAAGCCTGTCAATTTTGAGATCACCTTCTCGAAGATGGGCAAGTATGATCACCTGATCAGACCTGAATTCAGGACTGCAGAGATTGTGCGCAGCAAGGAGGAGATCATGGCTGACATGACTGACGGTACAGGCAATGACATGATTGCGATGACGGCACAGCGTGTGGCTCTCCCGTACCACGGATCAAGGAAGTGGAAACAATGACAGAACAGATGATAGTAACAGAAGAGACATATGAGGAGATCAAAAGATATTTCAACAGGTTCCCTCAGAAGGACAAAGGCGGAAGCAGTATCACCGTTACGAACATCTTCGGTGATCCGATATACCTCATGAAGATAAGACTCACCAACACTGACGGTGACGAGTACATCCAATCGATGTTACAGTATTGGGGTATCGTGTATATCATAAAGGCGACCGAAGATAAGAAAGGATCCTTCTGTATACTTGTGGATTATCTGAATGACCGTAACAGTTTCGAATTCTGTCCGGTGAAGGATGTGAGATTATACAAGGTCTCGAAGGCATACGACCTCATCAAGATGGGACTGGTCAATCTCCGTGAGTGCAGCAACATACCTGGAGATGTGGAGAGCATCTTCGATCTGGTAAAAGGAATGGAGAAAGATGATACAGAGGACATTGGCTCGTAAGCTCTTCATAGCCGTGAACAACCCATGGCTGTGCAGTATCAACGATGATCCCACAAAGATGTCTAAAGAATTCGCGGACATCTTCGGCGGAGATATCAGGCTGACCGATAGACTTCAGATACACACGACCTTCGATGTTACACTCACGGATGACTCACCATTTCCGAGATACAACATAGAGATGAGACTCGAAGCATACGGAACAAAGACGGCGATAGACATAGGAAAGATAGAGGAATTATTCGTAAAGGATATGGAATTGGTAATGAACATCGATAAGGGATTCTCGATCACATTCCCGACGGACTGTGAGGATCTGGATTCTTTATCATACAGAATGAGAGGTAGATTGATTTGAAAGTAACAGTATCATACAATGAAGAGACGGGACTATTGGACATACAGACGAGCGGCGGAACACTTTCTCTTTCTCAGACAGAGACAGGTGCACTCTACATCATATTGAAGAAGGCACTCGGATGGAGAGGAAGGTTCACACTCTGGAGACACAGAAGGGTATTCACGGAGATATGATCTGAATGTATGAGAGCGAAATAGAACACAGGACACTTGATCTTCCATTCTATCCTGTTGATGACATATCATATCTGAAGGACGATCCGGAAAAGACCGGGATAAGATGTGTTGTGATAATTCCCAATGGGTATGTGAAGACTACATACATCAAGAGAACATTCTTCTCGATCGGAGAAGCACTCAGTGTAACGGATGAGTGCAGACTCTCTGATCTGTATTCACAATCTGTTGAATATAGATCCGGAAATGATCAGAAAGAACTGACGATCATCTACACATCATACGGTGATGAGAAAAGGAAATCATGCTGTATCGAATATGAGGATACACCGCTCATATACGGTAATTCGGCGATCATCACCGGTCCGAATTTTACTGATCTATCAATGAATGAATGTTATGCATTGGTGATGTCAGCAAGAGCAAAGAGAAAGAACAACGATACATTCGTATGTGTCAACATAAAAGAGAATATGGATATGATGCCGAGGCTGATATCCGATGAGAAATAAACTCTACGATATATGGCACGGCATGATACGCAGATGTCATGATCCCAGGAGAAAGGACTACGCGAAGTATGGGGGAAGAGGGATAAAGGTATGTGACGAATGGAGGCAATCCTTTGAGAAGTTCAGCGAGTGGGCATATGCACACGGATACAAGGATGGGATGACCTTGGATAGAGTGAACAACAAACATGGGTATTCGCCAATGAACTGCCGCTGGTTATCAACAAGGAACCAATCATACAATAGGAAGAGCAATCACTATCTGACAGTGAACGGAGAGACGAAGACACTTGAACAATGGGCAGCGGAGAAAGGACTTGCCCCGGATTGTATCCTTCACAGATTGCAAAGAGGCTGGTCGGAAAAGGATGCGGTGATGATACCCCCGGGAGGTAAAAGGAAATGAGCGGAGGCTGTTGGGAATGCAGATATCTGTCTGTATACAAAAATAAGAATGAGATATTCTGGCATTACAAATGCAGAAAATCATTCAAAGAGATGGATCCTGAGAATTTCAATTGTTATATGAATTGCTGTGCAAAGAAAGAGAATGTCAGTAAAGAGATACATGATGACGGTATCGTATCCAATGAAGATGACATATCATTCTGGCTGAATATATTGTAAAAAGAAGGAGCACCCCGGGGTCATCGCCTCCTGACGGGTGCATTGAAGATGTTTTACTCAAGCAGGAAGAACATATCACCAGTAATCCTGGTGTTGTTCGAGACCTCTGAGGTTCCAGCGTAGAGCTTGACCTTCTGAACGGGTGCCGATCCTGATGTGTCATCATAGACCAACGCCGTGATTCCTCCAGGCACGTTGACCGCCAGGACAGCCTGGAGTCTGTATGCAGGAATGAATCCGTTCGTTGTGTACTTGAACTCTTTGAACGATACCTTTTTCACCTTGTACCAGCCGGCAGCATTGATGTTGTGCTCGACCATAGTGTCGTAGGAAGGCTCTGCAACGGTGACCGTGACGACATAGTCTGTCTTGGTCGTTGCTGTTGTACTGTCCTGGACACTGTATGTGACAGGTGATGTGAAGTCGTTCGTTGTCGTTCCCGAGGTCTGAGAGGTGGCTCCGACCTTCACCACTGTATCGGTTGAGTCACCCTTATTGACCGTGAAGACTGCTACGAGTGCAGTCACTGTTGTTCCGTAAGGAACAGTGACTGCGATGGTGTTGGTTGCACCGGTAGTGATTGTACCGGTAGCCTCACCGCTGGTTCCATACTTGATCTTGAATGAAGAGAATGTAGGGGCTGTCGTCATATTATCACCTTGTTGTGAGTTTGGGAAGGGGTCTCCCCCTTCTTAGTCTCACTCGTTAAGGACGTTGACGAGTGCTCCCGAGCCGTTGAACTTGTTGGCTCTGAGCTCCTCCCTCATGTGGAGGAGGTATTTCTCTTCGAGGTCCATGGTGACCGCAGGGTTCTTGAAGGTCCACATGTCCATGGGTGTCAGGAGTGACATCCACATGTACTCGCCTTCGAGATCGATCAGGTCACCGAAGCTTGCGTTGGAAGGTGCCTCTGCCTCGTAGTCGTATGCCATGTTGGGTGAAACAAGGATCGGCTGGTTGAGGTATGAGTTGAATGCGATCGCTCCGTCCTGTCCCTCAACGGTCTCGAGACCGCCGACACCGACAGACCTGTACATCTGAGGTACGGTCTGGTAGATACGGTTGGAGAGTGCAAGCATGTTGAGCTTGTTCCACATCATGGGTGACATGATGTAGAAGCACTTCGCGCTGTTCTTCATTCCCTTCCTGTTCTGCTGACACTGGGTGTGCAGGGTGTTGATCATCTCGAGTGAGAATGCCCTTCCCTCTGCGTCGAGGATCTGTGAGTCGTAGTTGCTCCTGACGACCGTTCCCTCAACAGCACTGGCGGAAACGGATGTTGCTCCCTTGAACCTTCTGCCGGTCGTACCGATACCGCTGGGGTTCAGTCCGTCCCAGGGTGTGACGAGTGCAGGTGTGATGGTGACATCGGTACCTGCTGCGTTCTTGTATGTCTTTCCGACCTCGAGTCCTGATGCGACGATCCTTCTGATGGGTGTGAGCGAGGTCTCGACATCTGTCATTCCTGCACTGTATGAAGCGAACCAGGATGACCTGGGCTGTGCGTCAGTGATAGGCCTCAGAAGTGCCTTGTCGATCTCATCTGCGTAGAAGTCCGACATCGCCTGCATGTACTGCTCGTGCGAACCGGTATCATCGCCGCGGCTCTCGAGTGCCATCAGACCGAGACCATAGTTCCAATTCATGGGGATCTCTTTGTAGGGGACCCTGATCTGGTCGGGGTTGAGCATGGTTCCGTCCGTCAGCTTTCCGTCCTGGACAGTTGCCGCACCGATACCGAGGTACTGGTTGGGGTTGGCCATGATGGTGCCGTTGAAGACATCGACACCTCCTCTCTTGAAGTCCTTTGCCTGAGAGTAGGTGTTCTTGCTCATAATGAGCCTCATACCTTCGATGTTGTATGCTTTGGATCCGATGGCTGACACGACAGAGTCTGATGTCATGATTCCGATCTGCAGTTCCTTACCGAAGATGGGGTCGAACATCTGCTGCTGGGAAGCGTTGTAACCCGCAGTTCCAAGCGATCTAGCGAACGAGTTGCCTGCGTAAGCCTGCCACCCACCGGCGTAGTAATCGTCGATAAGGCGCTCAGCGTCTGCGGCTGTCTCGTTGTACGTGGTCATCTTCTGACCGTTTATGCTGAGGAAATTTCCTGTTGCCATAGTGTACACCTTGACTGTTTCTATTATCTCTATTTATCTTTTTAAAGGGTAGGGGGATTTCGCCCCCTTTTAGCTCTTTCCGAACCTCTTGGCGAACATATCCTTCACCGAGGGGATGGTCTGTTCAGTACCCATGTCGACCAGTCCGTGAGGCTCTGCAGCCTCCCTGCTGATCGCTGTGTACATTGAAGTGTGTGACTTCCTGAAGGACATCATCTCATTGACCGTGGGGATGTGCATTCCGATGTCTGCTGATTTCTTGCATTCCTCAAGGGTCTCAGTATCATCGGAATTCTGAACGGATGACGTTGCCTTATCGTATTCTGCCTGGGATGTCTGCTTCAGTCCGTGACCGCCGTATGAAGATACAGTTCTGTCCTTGAATCCGTATTGAGGTGCTTTGCCTTTGGAGTCGAGCTTCATGTGTGTCTTCACGTCTTTATCCGACATTCCTTCGGGGATCATGTCCCATCCTCCTTCTGCACTTGCCACTCTCTTCTTCGGATCGGGGCCTGCTGACTGATACTTGTTCTCAAGTTTCTTCTTCTTGTAGTTGTCAACGGGTGCGGTGAGTTTATCCATGAGTCCTTCTTTTACGGATTCGGATTTCTGTTCGCTCTCGGTCATCCCGCCGTTGTCCTCTGATGCCGTACCCTCGACATCGTCGGCACACTGTGCCGTGTATGTCTGCTCGGGTGCCTGTCTCGATTTTGCAACGGGTTCGTAGATCGAATCGAGGTCGACACCCTCCGACTTGAAGATACTGGATGTCACATCGCTTCCGAGCTTGGTGTCCATGAGCGTGACGACATCGTCCTGGATGGCCGCAGGAAGCTGAGTGAAGGACTTGGCGAAGTATCTGCACTTGTCCTCGGGGCTCACGTCTTCGAATGACTCGGGCCACTCGATGCTCTTCTTGATCGGTCCGGTCTTGAACGACCTGTGGCTTCCGCCTGTGCGCCTGGACTTCATCATCTCTGCCGTGGACATGAGGAACGGGGAGTGCTCCGCGTCGATTCCATCGACGGCTTCGACGACCTGTTCCTTGATCCTCTCCTTCGCGTCTTCGAGGATGGAGTCTATGATGCTGTCGATGGCGTCCTCCTTCTCGTCGGATGTCTCCTCGGGGGTCTGTTCTTCAGGCTCGTCGACGTCCTCCGTCTCGATCTTCACTTCGGTGACCTCAGGGAGATCCTCGGTGCTGTCCTTGTCCTCCTCCTTGCTGGGAAGGCCATCGTTCACACCAGGCTCTTCCTTCTTGTCGTCGTCGGACTCTTCGTCATCGTCCTTCTTTTCATCATCGGACTGGGCGATTGCTTCAGCCTTGATACCCTCTGCGGGGTTGGCGTCGCACTGCACGCTCTCGGAGTCAGCGGACCTCATCATCGGTTCGATCTCGTCCTCGGAGATCACGCCGTCACCGTTGGCGTCCATGGCTGCTGCCAGTATCTCCTCTGCTCCGGGGGGCAGTTGCTCTTCCATCGGAGGAGCGACAGGAGCCTTCTTCGCTTCAAGTGACTGATAGACGAGCGCGATGATCTGCTGTTTGAGTTCAGGGTCGTCCACTTCCATTGCGGTCTGGAGAAGCTTGTCCTCATCGGACTGCTTACCACCAAACACATCCTCCTCGTCACCTTCCTCGAAGAGCGGGGGAACGGGTTCCTCTGCAGGCATCTCGGGAGCAGGTTCCTGTGCGGGAACGGGTGTAGCTGCACCGTCCTCAGGCTGTGCCATGAGATCCCCCATGGGCTCCTGGGGCGTCTCGCCGCCGGGCGCTGCACCGCTCATATCCATAGGGGGCTCTGCCGGGGGTTGGTTGTCTTCGGGAGCTGAGAGTGCAGGCTCAGCGTCGACGGGACCGGCCGCCTCTGTGTTCTCTCCCTTGAGCTGGTCAACATCGGTCTTGATCTGCGTGACAGTATCCAAAATCTGCTGGATATCCTGCTGAACAGATTCTGATTTCCTAAACTGGGAGTCATTCTTTTCGAATGCATCCCACTGCTTTTCGGTATCCATGGTAATTACCTTATTTGTGTTATAGGTATATGAGTATAAAAAAGGGAAGAGGTTTTAACGCCTGCTTTTCCACTTGTAAACGGCATCGTCATGTGCGGCTCTCATGTCCGTAAGGAACTTCTTGAGGGCGTCCCTGCGTTCTTCAGGTGTGGTGAGATAACCGTAACTGCGATTGTGTTTCTCGATGATGGGTCTCATGTAGAACTTGTTGCCATGCTTTCTGACCATCGTTTCGGTCTCTCTCTGCAGGTCCTTGATCTCATCTTCGATGGGATAATCATCCGTCTTGGGCTGCTCGGGGCCATTGAATGTGAATTTAAAATCATCGAGCGCCGACTTCAGGAACGGACCGCCTGTGATGAACTTCCTGTTCTTGGTATCATAGGCAAAAGGCCTCAGCATCTTGCCGAATCCTTCGATGTCTTCGGGCTTCAATCTCAGAAGGAGTTCGTCACCGCGCAGTTCTCCTCTCTTGTTGAGAGGCATACCTGTCATCATACGGTCCATGATCGCTCTGACATCCCCTTCATTGTCCGCCATGTTGATGTCGGCCTTCGGCCATCTGAACATGAAACCACGCATGATCCCTTCAGGGTCCGTATAGGCCTTGCCATCATAATCGTGGTACAATGACAATGTCCTCTCATCCTTGAAAGGCGCAGCGTACAGGACCCCCTTGGAATTGTAGAGTTCGGGGTCGAAACCCGAGAAGGTCGGGTCCGCCCTCATCTTCTCGATGATCTCGGTCTCGGTGGGTCTGATGGCGTGGATGAACTCCATCTCAGGCTCATCCAATGATCTGGCGAATGTCATGTCCACCAATCTGTCATTCCTGCGTGCGGCCCTCATCATCGAACGTGTTGAAGGGATCAACGCATCCACTCCTTTGGTATTGTCCTTGTTTCAGATTGTATTTTACCCTGTGCCTGATTCTTGAATGCCTGTTGGGAGTACGATGGGTATTTTCTATTCTTTTCTTCATAATCCATTTTTGTTGGTTTGGCGGATTCGTTGTATCTATACGGTTTCTGTCTAAGGATTGCGTTCGGATTGAATATGAACATATGGTCAGGACCTTCAACATCCATATTGGCTATCAAAGCATCCTCACCATCGACATTTAACGGTTGACGTCTGATCTCCCTAGATAAGTTTATCTCTGGTCCAGCATGATTCTTATTACGGATGGCTTTAAGATACATGATAAGTTGGGGGCTCATATACATCGAGTCATAATCTTTAGCGATAGCATCCCAATTAGGCAGAACTGACTTGTCCTTGTCCATCGTCAGTTCCCCGTCAGGGTCCTCTGGGTTCTTGACCAGCAATGGATATTTTTTCAACAAATCCTGCCATTCCTGTTTATTATTAACTACGAGATGACGTGCGTTAGGATTTAGATCGAATGATACTCCGTTGGCAAACTGGCCCACGTCCTTGTCTGAAAGATCGAGCCCATCCATCATTTTCCACGATTCAAGCCAATGGGAACCACCGTGTGAATTTCTACGCGACGCATATACTGTATTCTTGGGCATCCCTAATTGATTGACATAATAAAAACTGGGGCTCCCGCTTCTCATATTTCTGCTTAAATCAGGATTTGTTATTTTTTCAGGGGCGATTTTTCCGCCCCTTTGCCACTCCCCCAATATTCCGCTTGTAATCCATTCATATGGCTCATCGTTATCCATCCCTGGGATGTCCATCTGTTCTTGAATCTTGGCTTGCTGGTTCTCTTTCATCACATCGGTAGCGGCCTGACCGAACATCTTCTCTGCCTTATTGGCTCTGGTAAACCCCCGCGTCACCACGGCTTCCCCTAATTTACCATTATAGTCGATATTGAGCCCATGTTTCCTGAAGTTGTCCTCGTCATCGATGAACTCAAGGAAGGACATGGGGATGTGTACCCCGTCCTCTCTTGCGTGGGCATCATAACCGATGGCTGTCAGTGACTTCTTGAGTGACATTATCGGGCACATCGCACTGTCCTTATGGAGTGTGTACTCCTGGATCCTGAGGTTGAACGCTGAAGCGGACTTCTTGATCGTTGCGTCCTTGTTGTAGTCCACAAGTGTGCAGTACTTGTTCATCGGCTCCACACACAATGAGATCTCGAGCAGCTGCTGGACATTCCTTCTGGTGTAGCACCCACGCTCATCGCACTGGTATTTGCCCGGTGCAGCTTCCCCGGCGATGGAGAGCTTGTTCATGCCGTTGACGAAGGATTTTCTGATATTATCATAAACCAGATCTCCTCCGAAGAGATTGCCGTATGCGATGATACCGTCCACTTCCCTGTTCTTGTCGTCCTTGACCTTACAGGGCTTCCAGTCCCATATCGTACCGACGGTGTAGTTGTGGTGATCGTTCTGGATATTCCCGCCGTAGTCGATGAACGAATCCATGTGCTTCTTTGTGCTCTCCAGATCGATGATGTCCTTAGCACGATCGATGGTGTCGGTGGATGCGATGATCTCAAAACTGAATGAGGAGGGAGCTTTTGCTACGGAGTGCCACGCCTTACGCTTCGCCTTTCTCGCCTCATCATTGTTCCGAGGGTTGCACTCATTATAAGCGGTCATCCACTTCGTTGCGTCCTCTTCATTGAGCGAGTTGAGCACGATCGTTGGCAATTCCCAAATCGACTGATACATCTTCACACCTCACATAGTGGTTCTTCTTCGATCCTTTACGCAT
>Ga0310695_10005348_pt1 | contig 22499 bp, 18 predicted proteins | sample RumenRJG_04DNA_FD_203882 | JGI IMG/M metagenome (GOLD analysis project Ga0310695, IMG submission 203882) | Bovine rumen microbial communities from Lethbridge, Alberta, Canada - RJG_04 (v2) (version 2) | ecosystem: Host-associated > Mammals > Digestive system > Stomach > Rumen | place: Canada...
TTGGGTAGTGCCCACACTTTCTTGGGTAGTATCCGCGCTTTCTTGGGTAGTTGCCGCACCTTCCTCAAGTTCGACCTGTACCGTCACTGTTGTCTGGTCAGGCTGATAGGTTTCCGTTATAGTAGGCTCTTCGTAGCCGTATTCCTTCCAGATTGAGTAGATGTCTGAAAGCCCAGTGCCCGAGCGTTCGCCGATGTTGATCAGCGCGAAGATGTTGAAGATGCGGGAATTGCGTGCGTCGCTTCTGCCGCCGCCAATCGCCGCCTCCTTTGACATGCGCAGACAGCCCGGATTACGGAACATGAGCCTGCGGAATCGCTTTTCGATGACGATGCCCTGCCGCCCGTGGTAGTCGGCATGGATGAGCGCGTTGGCCAGCAATTCGCGCAACGCCTTGTGGACCTTCGTCTCGTTGATGCGCAACCCCCGTTCGTCAAGTCGAAACGGAACCTTCACCGACGACGTGACCTTGTCGTATATCCTGAAATAGAAGTCGATGATGTTGCCGCTCCACGTCGCGTCATGCGCGGCCACGCGATCCGTCCAGCGCGACCCATCCGCGACACCTTCGCGATAGTCGAGAAAGTAATTCGGGAGCACATTCGATATCGTCACGAAATCGCCGAAGCAGATGAGGCCGGCGAGCATCGGACGCACCACGCCCTTGGCGTCCTTTCGAGCCGCGCCGATCTTCACCATAAACTCGTCATCGGGAATCCGCGTCCATGCATGTTCCGGCTTCGACTGAGCGAACATCAGGCGATAGCGTGCGATCGACTCCTGGTTCAGGTCGGCAATCGTCATATCCTCCATCAGACACGTATCGGCCGTCTCGGGACACTTGTCGCGGATCATGGCCTCGACCGCCTCCTTCGAACAATGGTAGTCGCCTTCGCCATTGCGACGAAACGTTCCGCGAAAGACATCGTGCCCGACATAGACGGGCCGTTCCGTCCGCTCGGCGCGCGGCACTTCAACGACGACAAGCGCCTTCCCCTGATAATCGACCTTGTACACCTGGTGGTTGAAAAGAACATTCGCGCTCACGCGCTGCGGATTGTTCGCCGCGTTCCAGACATCCGCCACAAGTTTGTTGGCATTGGTGACTCCGACAACCGAATGCTTGCCGCCATCCTCCTTGACACCGAGAATGATGACGCCGCCGTCGGTATTTGCAAACGCGCTATACGACTCCCAGAACGAAGTCGGCACACCGCCCTTCGCCAACTTGAACTCGACGGTATCCGTCTCGCTCTTGGCAAGCAACCGTTTTATGTCATTCCTATTCAACATAGTTTATTCAGTAAGTGACAGCAGTTCAACGTCATCAATATATATAACCGTATTGGCGCTTATATAATATCCCAATACATTATCTTCATCAGTTACACTGAATGTGATATTGTGAACTTTAGTAAGATTGAGGTCTCCTATGGATATGCTACTGAGAAGTTCACTTCCGTTACCCCTTATCCGATATAATGTAACTGATGAAGAACTGCTGACACTGTGGGCCTTAACCTTAAGGCGAATTGCCACTAATGGTCTCTGAACAACTGGTAGGCATAGATGAGAACTATTCCCATTGAATAGGCAAATGCATTTCGTGTCCTCCACGCCGCCTTCTATTATCGACGCACCACCTTTCAATACCCACGTCCCGCTTTCTGTTACATTTGTCATGGGAACCTCATAAGATGACTCCTCAACTGGCCAATCATCAAAGTTCTCTTTTTTACTTTGGGAATGAACTGTAGCTACACCGACTCTCCTTATGACACGAAATCCAATGGGTTCATCGCCTATAGAGTAATTTGGAACCGTATAACTACTGTACGTACTGTTGTATGTTGTGTATCCCGTCAAAATCATGGGGAATGACACGCTAGTTTGGCTCGCTTTTCTCCAGTTGAGTGGATTTTCACACAGCCCCCTTATGACCCTATCAGCACTCTCATAAACGGTATAACTAGAATATGAACTCATATTTACAACATTACCCACAACTGAGAATGGGTTATGAATTGTATTTGTAAGAGATTCTTCTTGCGGATATGTTTCAATGTCACTTTTTGTACTCAAAGTCCATTCAGGGGCATTCCCGATAATATCATAGAGCCCATATTCATTAACTGTATCAGGCCCGACAGGAATCTGATTCCCGTCATAATAACCTACGGGCGTAACACCAGTTTGTGGAGTTATGTTGGCATAAGAATCTAAGACCTCATTGCCCCATGGGAAACACAAGTGTTCACCAGCATCATCATGTTCAGAACCCCGTGCGGCCTTTTCCCATTCTGCATCTGTCGGCAAGTCATAACCATAAAATCGAGCAAACGCCATAGCCCCGTACCATGTAACGTTTGCTGGCAGATTTCTCTTGGCTTCGGTAGTACATTCAAACTTATTGACATTCCATCTTATAGGCCTAGTATCTCCTGTGTTACACAATAGTGAACCTTCTTTGCACGCATAGTCAAATGGCATTATTGCCGTTGCAAACACATTCGTTGTGTCTTCCCTTTTAACATATCCCAAATTCAGTGCCGCGTTCAGGAAATCGCAATATTGCTGCGCTGTGACTTCGTATTTGCCGAGCCAGTAGCTCCACGGAATATTCACGTGGCGGGAGGGGCCACTGCCTTCCGCGCCGCCATCCTGACCCATGAGGAAGCCGCCGGGCGGAACCTCGTTGCCCCACTCCATGCCGGGGAAGCCCTGCGCGTCGATGGCGAACACCTTGACGCGCATCTGGTCGGAATACTCGCCGTCCCAGTCCGTGCCCGCGTCCCACACGATGTGCTTGCCCGTGCCGGGCGCGATTCCCTCGCCGATGTCGCCCGTGAGCGAAAAGGCCGGCACGGAATACTTCGCGCCGTCGTTGTCGGAGATTTCGATGCGCACCTTCAGAAGATCGTTGTCCGCATCGGCGGCATCGTAGTAGATGTCGACGAGCTTCGTTCCCTCGCGCTGGCTCGCGCGGACGTTGGTGATGGCGGGCGGAGTGTTGGCGCACACGGCCAGCGCGGACATTGCCACGACAATTCCAATCAGCTTCTTCATTTCGCGGTCCTTTCCTTCAACATCTTCTCGGCGTCCCTCTTGAGACGCATCGGTGAAATCTTCTGCCATTCCTGATTTGGCGCAACCTCGGCCTCGGTCTTGAACAGCAGGTTCGTTTCGCTGATCCCGAATCTCACAAGCGGCATCGTGCCTGCAACTTCAATCGATGCATAGTTGATCGGCGCGTTGGTCGAAACGAACGAGAATGTCATCGTCTTGAGTCCGACGAGCTTTTCAAGCGGTAGCACGGCGTAGGGCTTCTCGCCGAACATGACGGGCGTCGCGCGCTCCTTGCGGTCACCGAAGTCGGCAAGGATCGCGTCGTCGGGCGGCGGCGGTTTCTCGGCTTTCGCAAGCCGCGCCGACTCCTCGGCAATCACCTCACCCTTGCAGCCGCAATTCGGGCACATCAAAGCGCGTTTAGACACTGTCTTGCCACAATCAGGGCATGGCATGAGATGACTTTCGTCCGCTAACGCAAACATGGCGATCAGCGCAGCGGCAAGATATACCATGAGTTTCATTTTTCAGGTATTATAGCACATTGCACTTGAGAAAACAAGGCGCGACCTCAAGACGAAGACTCTCCGTCAGCAGAACACCTTGCGGATCAGGGCGATGCCCTTGCGGAGGCTGGGTTCGTCGACGTGCGACTTGGGTTCGAAGACGACGTGAGGCACGCTTTTCGCAAGCGGGGCGAGCGCGGCGAAGTCGACCTTCCCGAAGCCGGGCGCGAAGTGGTCGTCGTAGAGATCTGTGACATCGTTCAAGTGCATACCGGCGACGTGACCGCCCTTCTGCGTCTTCTCAAGCGCGTCAAGCGCCGCGGGGCGGAGCCAGCCGTGCATTTCGCGGACGCGATGGTGCCCGGTGTCGAACCAGGCCTTCAGCGGGGCGTCGCCGAACTCCGTCAGAAGCGCAAGCATCTCCTCCTCGTCCGGGAACCCCTCGAGGTACGGGAGATTCTCAAGGGCCAGGGTGACGCCCAATTCCCGCAGACACGGGAATACGCCCTCCAGCTCCTTCTTGAACACATCGAGAAGCCGTGCGCCGCGCTTCCGCCTGACGGCGAGCGCCTTGTCGAGCATCTTGGCGTATGGCTTCGCGTTGACGTCCTTTGAGTTGTCTATGAGGGTTCCGCGCAGAACGTCCGAGCCCATGTCCCTGTGGAAGAGCGTCGCGAGCGGGACGCGCCCGGCGTGAAGCACAACGGCGTCCGCGCCTGCCTCCGCGGCGAACTTGGCGCTGCGCAGGAGGTGGAACCTAGCCAGAGCCCGCTCCTCGGGGTCAAGCGAGGCGAGCGGATACAGCTCCGGGGAGGCGACAGGCGCAGAGAGCGGTATCGGACAGAACGCGTGGACGCTCCCGATGCGGATGCGCCCGACGATGCGCTTGAATCCCTCGCCGACGTCCTGCGGCGTGGCGAATCCGAGCTCAAGCTCCTCGAACCCCATGGCCAGGGCCCTGTCGACGATCTCCGCCGCCTCCATGTCGGGAGACCGGAACCAGTTTGTGGAAAGCGAGAGCCTCATGGGAACACCATCCTGTCCATCATATATCCGAGGACGAGTTCGTCGCTGATCGACTTCTCGCTCTGCCGGAATGCCGTCTCCACGGCCTCCACGTTCGCGAAGGCCCTGTGGTACGGAAGCGAGCCGTCGACCATCCAGCGCCTGACGAAGCTCATGATGGTCCTGTAGAACGCTTTCCTGACGAGCGCGGTTTCCTCGTCGGCAGACTCCTTCTTCAGTTCTGCTATGATCTCCGCAAGCCGGGCGGCGGCAAGCGATTTCGCGTATGTGCCGTTCGCCGGAGGCTTCTCGAACACCTCGGCGACGTCGTCGTAGGCGTCGCCTTCCAGGAGCCCGGAGTCGCGCGGGAGGTCGATGCGCTGGCAGCGGGAGATGATCGTGGGAAGGATGGAGTCAGGCTCGTCCGTAAGGAGCAGGAACATCGTCCGCGGCGGCGGCTCCTCGAGTATCTTCAGGAACGCGTTCGCGGCGGCGGGCTGCATCCTGTCCGCGCCCTGAATGATTCCGACCTTCCAGCCGCCAGAATAGGATGTGGTGGACATCGGCTCGATCATGCCGTCCCTCATGCCCGGGCCTTCGTCGGAGTCGGCGCTCTTCGGGCGCTCCACCTTGATCGTGCGGCTCCTGCCCTGCGGCACGAGGCGCACGACGTCGGGGTGCGTGCGGGATGCGATCTGGTCGGCCGCGCCGGGGAAGAGACCGGCGAGGACTGCGCCGACGAGCTCCTCGCAGGAGTCCTTCAGGCTTCCGCAGACGAGGTACGCGCCGGAGGTCCGGCCGTCGGCGACGGAGCGCAGTATCAGAGCAGCGGCTTTAGATGGCTCCATATCGCGGCCTCCACTTCGTCCGGCGCAAGCGATGCGTCGATTGTGATGATTCTCTCTGGCTCCCTGTGGGCGAGCTCTGCGAACCCTTCGCGTATCCTGGCGTGGAAGGCGTCGCCCGCGAGCTCGATGCGGTCGGCGCAGACGCCAGTCGCGGACTCGCGTCCGCGCATCCTCGCGGCGGCGGCCTCCGGCGGCAGGTCCAGGAGGAACGTCGCGTCGGGGCGCAGCGAAGCGCACGCGAAGGCGTCGGCGGCGGAGACGAAGTCGAGCGGAAGTCCGCGTCCGCACCCCTGGTAGGCGTACGTGGAGTCGGAGAATCTGTCGCTGACGACCCACGTGCCTGCCTCCAGGGCGGGGCGGATGACGCGCTCCACGAGCTGGGCTCGCGCGGCGAGGAAGAGGAGCAGCTCGCACCTGTCGCACGGCTCCTCGGGCCCCTCGCCCTTCAGGAGGCGCCTGACGCTCTCGGCAAGCGGCGTGCCGCCCGGCTCGCGCGTGACGATGGACTTCACGCCCATGCGCTCGAGAGCCGCGCCCAGCCGCCGCGTCTGCGTCGACTTGCCACAGCCCTCGCCGCCTTCGAACGTTATGAACCGGCCCCTTGCCATTTCTGTCAGGCTCCCGCGGCGGACATTTCGGCGAGTATGTCGCGCGCGGCGAGCGCGGGGTCCGGCGCGGCGAGGACCGGGCGGCCGACGACGAGGTGCGTCGCGCCGTCGCGCACGGCGTCTGCAGGCGTCGCGACGCGCTTCTGGTCGCCGACGGCCGCGCCGGCGGGGCGGACACCTGGGGTGACGAAGAACGTCCCCTTGGGGAGCGAACGCGAGAGCGAGCCGACCTCCTTCGGCGAGCATACGAGCCCGTTGGCCCCGCTGTCGACGGCGAGGCGCGCGAGAGCGGCGACCTGCTCGGCGGGCGTGCGCCCGGCGACGCCGATGTCGGCGAGGTCCGAGGCGTCGAGCGACGTGAGGACCGTGACCGCGAGAATCGCGGGGGCGGACGCGCCGAATCCAGCAGCGGCGTCAGCCGCCGCGCGGATCATCGCCCTGCCTCCGGCGGAGTGGATGGTCATCAGGTCGACGCCGAGCTTCGCGGCGCTCTTCACCGCCCTCTCGACTGTTCGCGGGATGTCGTGGAACTTCAGGTCGAGGAACACCTTCTTGCCGAGGTCCTTCACCGCCTTCACGACGTCGGGGCCCTCCGCGGAGAAAAGCTCCAGTCCGATCTTGTAGAAGCCGACGGCGTCGCCGATCGTCTTCACCCTCTCAACTGCCTCTTCGCGCGTCTGCACGTCGAGCGCCACTATCAATTCAGCCATCACGGCCCTCCTTTGCATTTTTGTCCGCGCCGCCGGGCGGCGCATCTTGTGAAATCGAAGACGACACGACGGACTCCAGGACGCCGGACGCCAGTCGCGTCGTGACTTTCGCGCCGACGGGGGCGTCCGCCGCGCATTTCACCACCCTGCCGGACGCGTCGGTGGTGAGCGAGTAGCCGCGCTCCAGCACCGCAAACGGCGAGAGAAGCGCAAGCTTCTCCGATAGCAGCCTCAGCGTCGAGCCGGCGTCGGAGAGCGATTCCCTCAGCGCGGCGGAGAGGCCGTCGTGGAGGTGGTCCAGGCGCTGCGCAAGCCATTCGTACTTACCGCGCACGGCGGAAGCCACCGCCGCCAGGAGCCGATCCAGGCGCCGCCTCAGCTCGGACATCTCGGGCACGGCGATCTCCGCCGCGATCGAGGGCGTTCCGGCGCGGACGTCCGCCGCGAAGTCGCAAAGCGTGAAGTCGGTCTCGTGCCCGACTGCGGAGATCACGGGGACGCGCGAGGCGGCGACGGCCCGCACGAGAGCCTCGTCCGAGAAGCAGAAGAGGTCCTCGAAGCTGCCGCCCCCGCGCGCGACGATTATGACGTCGGGGACGAACTCGCCGTCCCCCGGGTTCAGTCCGTTGAAGTACTCGAGGCCCGCGATCACGGAACGCGGCGCGTCGGCGCCCTGCACCTGCGCGGGGAATATCCTGATCTCAAGCGCTGGGAAGCGTCGCATCAGCACGCGGCACATGTCGTGGACGACCGCGCCGGCGGGGCTGGTGACGATCGCGATGCGGCGCGGCATGAACGGAAGCGGGCGCTTGCGCTCCTGGCTGAACAGCCCCTCAGCCTCAAGCTTCGCCTTCAGCATGAGGTACCTCTGCATGAGGTCCCCCTCGCCGACTGGCTTCGCGGCGAGGACGACGAGCTGGTAGTTGCCGCGCTGGGGATAGATCGTCGCGTTCGCGTAGACGAGCACCTTCGCGCCGTCGCGGAGCGACGCGCGCGCGCGGCAGCGCTCGAAGTTCGACTTGAACATGACGGCCTGGATCTGCGCTCCGCCGTCCTTGAGCGTGAAGTAGACGTGTCCGCTCGGGTACGGACGCCAGCCGCTTATCTCGCCCTCGACGTATATCCGCGTGTACCCCCGCTCGATGACGGACTTCAGCTCCATCGTCAGCGAAGACACCGTGTACGGGCTTTCCTGCGTCTTTCCCGGCATGGCGATTCGTCAGCCGCCCGCCATCTTGTGCGGGAAGGCGCGCTTCTGGTCCCTTAGGGTGTGGATGCCGACGGAGAAAATCATCCCGATGGCGAAGAAGGAGCTGAGCATGTTCGTGCCGCCGTAGCTGAAGAACGGCAGGGCCATTCCCTTGGTGGGGAACGCCTCGCACACGACGCCGATGTTGAACATCGCCTGGAAGAAGATGATGAACGCCATGCCGATGACGATGAGCCGCCCGAACCTGTCCGCCGCCTTGCGCGCGATGTGGACGCAGAGGAAGAAGAACGCGACGAAGAGGGCGAACACGGCGACGGAGAAGATGAGGCCCATCTCCTCCGCGCCCACGGCGAAGATGAAGTCTGTCCACGCCTCCGGCAGGTAGTTCTGCTTCTGCATGGAGTTGGAGAGGCCCACGCCGAATATGCGGCCGCGGCCGATAGCGACAAGCGACATGTCGCTCTGGTACGCGGCGGGGTCGGCGGGGGCGTTCGGGTCTGCCGCGGCGCCCGTGAACGCGGCGAGCCGCGCCATGCGGTTCGCGTTGTGGAATATCTTCCATCCGACGACTCCCATCCCCGCCAGCCCGAACGGGAGGATGTGGAGGAACTTCGATCCTGCGACGAACATGAGCAGGAAGCCGACGGAAGCTATGACCATCACGGAGCCGAAGTCCGGCTCCAGGACGACCGGCCCGGCTATCAGCCCGATGATCAACGCCGGCAAGAGCGCCCCTCTCACGAACAGCTCGACACGCCATGCCGCGAGGTCAAGCCACACCGAGACCAGGAGCACGGTGGCGAGCTTTGCGAACTCCCCCGGCTGGAAGTTGAACGGCCCGAGGGCGATCCACCTGTAGGAGCCCTTGACGGGCTTGAACAGGAAGACCGCCAGCAGGGCGACGAAGACGATGAAGCCGAACATGGCGGTGAGCGACCAGTGGTCCCGCCATACCCGGTAGTCGACAAGCGCAAGCATCACCGCGATGGCCATGCCCATCGCGAGGTACATTCCCTGTCTCTTCACGAAGTAGAACTGGTCGTGGTACGTGCCGCCGCCCTTGACCTGGCTCGCGCTGAAGAGAACGACAAGGCCCAGTCCCACGAGAACCGCGATGACCAGGCCAAGTGAATATAGTACGCCTTTGCGCACCGCCGTGGACTCCCCTCGAAGGGGCTACAGCGTGGAGGCGGGAAGCTTGAGCTGCATTCCGGCCGTCACCTGGGCCTCGGGCGGGAGGTTGTTCAGCTGGCGAATCTCCGACGGGCTGATGTCGTGCTCGATGGAGATGCCGGTGATGTCCTCGCCGTCCTTGACGGTGTAGATGATGAAGTTCTCGCCGGGGCCCGGCGCAGGTGTAGGCGCGGGAGCGGGGGCGACGACCTGGTCCGGACCGGGGGCCGGCGCGGGCGTGGGCTCCGGGGCGGGCGCGGCCTTGTCGTCGGACTTCGCGGGCGCCTCGGCCTTCTTGTCGTCAGCCTTGGCGGGCGCCGCGGCCTTCGGGTCGGCGGGCTTCGTAGTCGCCTTCGCGTCGGCGGGCTTGGCGGGGGCCTTCTTGTCGGCGGCCTTCGCAGGCGCGGCGGCTGCAGCGGCAGCGGCGCCGGGCACGGTCAGCTTGCGGCCGACGACGACAATGTCGTTCTTCATGTTGTTCATCGCCTTGAGCTGCGCAACGGACGTCTTGTGCGCGCGGGCGATTCCGCCGAGCGTGTCGCCGGGCTTGATGGTGTAGACCGACGTCGGGCCGGTGTAGGGCTTGGGCGGCGCCGGGGGCTCGACGGCCTTCGGCGGCTCGACCTCGACCTTGCCGGGAAGCGTCAGCTTCTGACCGACGATGAGGTTGTTGCCCTTGATCTGCGGATTCGCCTTCTTGATCGCTTCGATCTTGATGTTCGTGCGCTTCGAGAGCTTCGAGAGCGTGTCGCCGGGCTGGACGACGTACGTCGTCGAGTCGGCGGCGGGCGCCGGCGCATTAGCCGCGGACGGCGGCGTGGTGCCGGGATACGCCGGGAGGTTCTTGTCGCGCGCGCCGGTCCTGTCCGGGCCGGGGGCGTCGGGGATCGTCGTCTCCTCGATCGTCGGCGGCGTGTCGCCGGGGACGACCGCGACTTCCGTCGCCGCCGGGCCAGGCCTGACCGGGGTCACCGGGCCGCTTGGCGTGACGTTCTCCTGGTAGGTCGGCGTAGGTTCGGCCGGCCCCTGTGGCTTGTTGTGCTTGCGGGCCCACTCGGGGTCCATGCATCCTGTCAGCGCCGCCGCGGCGGCGATTCCAAGTACGAGACTTGCTTTGTTCATTTTTCTCCTTGTCCTTCTTTTGCGACGAGTCCTGCGAAGACATCCCCGCGCTCCCCGAAGCTGTGAAACTGATCGAAACTCGCGGCCCCCGGCGAGAGCAGCAGCGTGTCGCCGGAATCCGCCTCCGCGAACGCCCTTCCCACGGCTGTGGCCATGTCGCCGCAGACCTCGCAGTCCACGTCGCGCGACCACGCCCTGAAAAGGGAATCCGCGCACTCTCCTATAAGATACACTTTTTTGGCCCTTGAAGTCAATACCTTAATTGCAGATTCTGGATTGTCGCCCTTCGCCCTTCCGCCCGCGATGAGGCGCACTCCACTACCCGCCATGACCACTCCGGCGGCCAGCGCGGCCATGCTCGTGGCCTTCGAGTCGTCTATGCAGCGAACGCCGCGAAACACGCCAATTAGGCTCATTCTGTGGGGTAGCGGGCGGAAAGACGCGAACGCCGCGGCGATCGCGGAGTCCTCGAGACCGGCCGCGCGCAGAAGGCCGATCGCGGCGAAACCATTGGGCCGAAGCACCTCGTTGTCGAAGTACGAGCCTGCGAGCAGCGCGGCGCCGTCTTCGGCGTCGCGAGGCAAAACAGGCCGCTTCGCGGCATCCAGCAGCCTGAGCTTCAATGCGTGGTAGACGGCCGCGCTGCCGTGCCTGTCTAGGTGGTCCTCCTGCAGATTGAGCACCGTCGCCGCCTCGAACGTCCCCGGCTGGAGGTTGGTCGTCTCCATCTGGAACGAGCTGACCTCGACGACCGCCCAGTCGCATTCGCCGACGGCGGAGACCGGCAGCCCGTAGTTGCCGCACGCGACCGCGCGAAGGCCAGCGGACGCCAGCGCGTCCGCGACGAGCTTCACGACGCTCGACTTGCCCTTGGAACCCGTCACGGCGAGAAGCCTGACGCCGCGCGCCTTCAGGCGCTCGACGCCGTACTGCAGCTCGCTGACGACGCGCATGCCCGGGCTCGCGACGACGAGGTCGCAGCCGCCGGCGACGACCTCCACTTCGCAGCCGTCGGACTTAAGCGCGGCGGCGGCGGCCCTGCCGCTTTCGCCGGTTCCGAGGACAACCGCCCTCATCAGTCGAAGTCCTTCCTCTCCGGGCGCCTGGGTATCTCGACGCTCTTGTGGACGAGCTCGCAGAAGACGATGCGCCACTGGACCTCCCGAAGGATCGTCTCGCCGCCGGACTCCGGCTTGAACGGATACGGGACCGCGACGTCGAGCCTGACGGCGAAGAACTCGTTCTGCCAGTCCGCGCCAAGGAGTATCCCCGCGCCGTCGACCGTCTGCACTTCCGGAGATCCGTTGAAGGCAAGGCCAAGGGACTTGGCGACGTCCGCCACCCTCTCCGCCCAGACCTGGCGGCCGACGGCCTCGGCGGCCGCGTCGCTCTCAGCCGCGCTCGCCTGCCCGAACACGGCCTTGACGGAGAGTCCGTCGGTCGACGTCGCGACGTCGACTGCGTTGGGGTAGCCCGGCAGCGACGCGGCCTTCATCGCGTCCATCACGATGGCGTGGCTCTTCGCCTTCGCGGCCTCGACCGCGGCCTTCCAGGCCTTCAGCGCCCTCGCGTACTTCCAGGCCTTCAGGCGCGCGGTCTGCGACTCGACGTCCTCCCAGGGGCCGCATCCCGATTCGCACTTGTCGTGGAAGTCTAGCATGCACGACCACTTCCCGTCGGCCTTCTGCCCGACGACGCACATGACGGAGAGCCGCAGGTACTCAGCGACCCAGCAGGACTCGAAGTCGTAGAACTTCTTCACGCCGCGCCCCTTGAAGTCCTCGCGCAGCTTCCTGAACGCGACCATCGCCTCCTCCCTCGTCTTCCAGTAGGAGGAGAAGTACGTCTCGCTCGTCTCCCATTTGCCGGCGTCTTCGTCAAAGTGGGAAAGCACGCCGGCGATGCCCTTGAACCCGAAGCTCTCCGTGGGCTTCGTCCAGAACGTGAACCACGGCTCAGACGACTCCTTCTTGTATCCCGCGGGGAACGCCTTGACGGACGCGCCCGGCATCAGCACACCGGCCGCCGCCAACGCGCCCTTCTCGCCATCAGAGAGCTTGTACTGCTCCATGACGGTGATTACGCGCTCGGGGACGTAGTTGGTGACGGACGGGGACAGGACAATGTACGTCATGTTCGTCGCGTCGACGAGGTCGCGGCCGAAGTAGCCGAACGACTCCGCCTCCGAAGGCTCCGCGTTCGCCATGCCGTACCCGGCGATGGACAGCGCCGCCGCCGCGATCGGCGCCAGGCGAGAGAGATGGTGTGTGTTTGTCTTCATGGCGTTATTATCTCATTATGTGCCCATAAAATCAAGAGGAAACATTGACGAACTTGTACGAGTAGTCGTACTCGTCCGCGACGTCGAACATCCTGAAGCCGTGGGGGCGGGCGTCGAAGTTCGTGCTGGTCGTCTCGGGGTTGAGGATAGTCAGCGTCTTGTAGCCGTGCGTGATCATGCGGTGGGTGTGCCCGGCCAGGTAGAACTTGACCCCGGCGGCGAGATACGACTTCAGGCGCGCGACGCGCCCCGACTTGGGGTAGTTCTCGTAGTTGTCGGGCTCGTTGATCTTGTCGACGAACGGCAGCATGTGCCCGGCGAGGATGACCCTGCCGCCGTACGCCTTCGCCTTCGCGAGCTCGTCCTTCAGCCACTCCTCGTACTTCGCAAGTTCGTCCTTGAGCTCCGTCTTGCGCCAGAACTGGGTGTTGCCGACGATGATGCGCCACCCATTCACGTCGAACGCCTTGTAGTCGTAGCCGAAGACGGAGAGATACCTGTCGAGGACAGGCCTCGTCATGGAGTTGCCGAGGTCGTGGTTGCCAGGCGCGACGGCGACCGGGACCTCGAACTTCTTCAGGAGGCGCGGCCAGTCCTTCTTCACGTCGTTGTGGTTGTTCGTCATGTCGCCGGTGATCAACGCGAGGTCGGGTTTCATCGAGTTGACGATCTCGATCTCGCGTTCAAACCGCCTGAGGTCCGAGGCGTATTTTTCGTTGGGGCGCTTCCCCGGACCGAAGCCGAACTGCGGGTCGGTCATGTGCGCGACGCGAAGGCGGGGGGCCTTTGCGTCGGCGGGCTTCGCCGGCCTGTCCTGCGCGAAGGACGGCACAGCCGCCATCATCGCGCCCAGCATAAACTCTCTTCTGTTGACTTTCATACTCGTAATTATACCACAACAAAAGGTTATTGTCACGGCTTCATCTCAACCGTGACCTTGAAGAAATTGTAGTTCGCCTCCTGTCCGGACGGGACGACCGCCCAGTCGCCCGTGAGAAGCGACTGGCGGCCGAGGATCGTGTAGATGCGCTTTGCCGCCTCAGCTGCGGACAGTACGGGCGTCCAGGAGACAATGGGCGTGGCGCCGTTCATGGTGATCGTCGCGCGGAAGAGGTCGTTCACGTCCGTGGGGTCCGTGCCCGCCACGTAGTCCTGCCACACCTGCAGGTCGTTCCCCGCGGCGTCCTTCTTCCCCGTCGGCTTCGTGAGCGACGCGGCGAAGTCGCTGCCGAACTTGGCTGTGTACGACGGGAACCGCGACGGCCATGTGTCAGGCACCGCCACCGCCGCGGATCCGCCCTTTATCTCCGTGACCACCGCCACGAACCCCGTCGCCTCCGTGATCGTCTCGCCGCTAGGCCCCTCCGCCACCGTCTCGTGCGCCTGCATGTAGCCGTAGTCCACGGGCCACTTCTCAGGAACGCCCTTTTCGTATGGGGATATCCAGCCGTACGTGTTACGGTTGATGTGGACCTTGAACCGCTCGTAGTACCCGTAGTTGCGGAAGATCATCTCGCCGAGCCCCGACTTCTCCGTCATGGACGGAATCACGAGGCGCGGCGCGTTGCCGAGGAAATACACATCTGTGAGACTGGCACATCCCTGGAAACATCCGGCGCCAAGGCGTGAAAGTGTCTTGGGGAACGTAATTGACGTGAGACTAGCGCAGTTCGTGAATGCGGCGTCGCCGACCGTCGTGAGGCCAGACCCGGATGCGAACGTGATGCTCTCCAGCTTCCAGCAGTCGGAGAACGCCCGCGCGCCGATCTCGCGCACGGTCGCGGGAATCTGCACACTCGTGATGTTCTGGCACACGATGAAGGCCGCGTCGTTGATCTTCCGCACCGGCAGGCCACCGATTGTGGCCGGAATCACCACCTTGCCCTCATAACCCGTATTCGACAAAGCAGGCCGCGCCGGATAGCAGTGACCGAGCACCACGTATGTCGCGTTCGCCTCGCCTGTCCGCCCGGGCTCGCACACCTTCGTGTAGTTGAGCGCCGGAGTGCCGGATGTCGTGCCGGTATGATACTCATACGGCGGGATTGTATAAGACGCCGCCACCACCGTCATTGCGGCAGTCGTCAGGAGTCCCGCCAAGACGATCTTCTTTGTTGCAGTCTCTGTCGTTGTGTTTGTCATCAAATTTCCCGAAGTATTTGCAGGCCCAGTCTTTCGCGCCATTCGCGAGTCAAGCCACTCGGCTTGATGGCACCCGAGAGAACACCCCTACACCATCGAGAGGTTCGGTGCGACTAGTATACCAAATCCCCGCGGCGTGCGCAAGCGGGGAAATTACGCCTCCATCACCCCTGCGCGGCCATGAGAAGCCGGCAGAGCCAGTCCGGCAAGTCGAGCTTGCGCGCGAGCATCTCCGTGATGTACGACTTGAAGTCGAAAGGCAGGCGGCGGATCGTCACGCGGCGCGCGGACGAGTCGAATATGCCGTACGCGCAGCAGAGGTCGTTCCGCGGGTAGCCGACGCTCCCGACGTTGACGATGTAGCGGCTCTTGGGATTCAGCTTGAACGAGACGGACTCCGCCTTGCCGGCGGGTAGCCTGAAGCGACTTCCAAGCTTCAGGCTGCATTCGCCCTTCTCCTTGCGCTCCCAGATCGCCACATGGTGCGTGTGCCCGCAGAACATCAGACCGTCGTCACGCGAGAGGAAGTTCCGCTCGGCGGCCTCGCCGTAGAGGATGTAGTTCCACATCTTCGGCTGCGTGAAGTCGCCGTGGGCACAGACGAAATCCGCCTCCTCGTACAAGTAGACGCGCCCGCGCAGCCACGCGAGATCCTCCTCCGAGAGCAGGCCTCGCGCCATCCGGTCGAGATCGTAGTTGCCGTTCGCCGTCACCTCCAGCTCCGGCTCGAGCCCCGCGCACGCAGAGTCGTGGTTGCCCATCAGCACGACGTCGAAGTTCCTGCGGACGATGTCCAGCGTCCGCTTCGGGTCGTATCCGTAGCCTGTGACGTCGCCGAGCAGGATGAACTTGCCGCAGCGCGCCGCGCGGGCGTCCGCCAGCGCCGTCTCCAGCGCCAGGGGATTCGCGTGCGCATCGCTCATTATCGCGTACTTCATGGCCCTGCGCCCCCACGAGATCCGCCCAGAACCACCGGCAGAAGCTCCCTGTCCGCGGCGCAGAAGTCAAGGGCGTCCATCTCCTCCGCGGCGAACCAGCCCAGCTCGGAGTGTTCAAGCGCGGCAGGCTCGGCGCCGGGCGCGGGCTCGCAGTCGATGAGCGTGAGCCTGATCGTGCGGTCGTCGTATTCGTGGACGACCGACGTGCGGATGCACGTGTTGACGACGTCCAGCGCAAGCTCCTCGCGGCACTCGCGCACTAGCGCCTGCTCAGGCGTCTCGCCCGGCTCGATCTTGCCGCCGATGAACTCCCAGTGTCCGCCCTGGGACTTGCCGGGCGGACGACGGCCGAGCAGGTACTTCCCGTCCCTGCCGATTATGCCACCGACGACTTCTATTGTTTTTCTCATTTCATTCCTTCCTCAAGAAATCCTCCTGACGACAATTATACCACAACAAGAGGCTGCCGCGCACTTGCGAGTATTATATCACAATCGCGTGTTCCGCATCACGTCAGCGCACGGCCTGGATGCCATTCCAGAAGAGCGTCCGGAACGGGGCGAAGCACGAACATGCGTTCCACGCCCTCCACTTCGACGAGATACCTCACCGTCTGCTGGCACGGGAAGAACGTCTCGTCGGAGAACAAAGGGGAGCGGAGCGAGAAGATAAACCTGGGGCCGAGATTTTCGCTGCCGACCACGAAAATCTCCCCAAGCACCTTGTAGCGGGCCTTGATCCACGCAAGGATTCCCTCTTGTGTCCCGACGGGTAGTGTCTCGCCCATGAACTCTCCGCGGCCGTCGACGACACACCTGTACAGCTGCCGCCGCACGCGCCAGCCGTAAACCGTCTCAATCTCCGACACGTCCAGCACGCCGTTCGTGTTCGCGTCGCACCCGAACTCGATTTCAAGATTGTTCGTCGGCGTCCCGTCCAGCCGCAGCCGGATATTCACGTCCCTCACGTCCGTGCGCCCCGTTTGGATCACGACGTTGGTGGAAACCTCCGTGTCCGCATACGGCGACACCGGCTGCGGCAGCATTTCTATTACCGTTGCACTGGCCGCCCAACAGAACAAAGCGACAAGATGGCCAAGATGGACACACACGGCACGACTCATGTTGCGATATATGATGGAATCTCGTTTCATCCCTCCTCACAAACTTTTTTATTCGGCCACCGTTCGGGATTTCACTTAAACTAGCGATTGACATTAAGCCATAGTCCTCAGAAAAGTGCGGTCTTGATCCGTTCATGAAATTCGCGCCCGTCTTTTGGACGAGATTGTGGATCGTGCGAAAGCGCGGACTCCAGTACTTCAAATATCTTAGGCGGTCCATGCCAATCGCTCGCCCTCACAATCCCAGTTGGATGACGTTTTGTAGCGGCGAACCAAAATACTGATGCCAATTGGAACACGTCCGAAGCTTGGGTGATTTCATCCCCCCTACCAAGAACCCGATTCATTGATTCCGGCGACATCCAAAACATAGGGCCTATTTTCTCGTTTTCCATTGTCACGTCAGGACCATTTTCATCCGGATCAAGAAATTTGCAAAGGCCGAAATCCGACAATATCCAAGTCTCTCCACGGATGAGAATATTCTCTGGCTTGATATCTCGGTGCAAGGCGCGCTCATGCAACACAGCAAGCGCTTCGGATAACCCTCGGAACTGTCCCGCGATTCTGTCAAATGAGATATCTTTGTGTTCTCGATTAACAAGGTCGGCAAGATTCGATTCCGCCCGAGGCATAATGACAAACGGATGGGACTCGGAACCGAATTTATGGCTTTTCAATACAATTTCTCCACCTCCAATGCATGACATCAGTTGTTCGTGTCGAAGGGAATTCAACAATTGTTCCTCCCGATTGAACCGGCAAAGACGTTCAGACTGGGTGTTCGTCTGAATTTTTATGGCAAAGGCTTCGCCGCTTCCGATATTCCTGCAGCCATATACGATTGCGTTTCCGCCACATCCAAGAGACTCGCCTGGGTCTATTTCATAGGATTCTTCGGTACCATCCGGGGACGTACAATCGACGCGGTCGTCAGTATCAAATGACTCCACAACCGAACCGCTTGGCTTTGTCCGTGCTAGAGTGATCTGGCTCATTTCTCGGTCCTGAATTCAGAATCATCAAGATCCCCTGTTTCGTACGGATCGGGAATCCTGTACGATTTTGCGGAATCACTCGGTAGACAACTGTTGTGCAAAAGAACAGCATTCGATAGTTGAAACACCGTGTCGGTATGATTCCAGGCGATTACAACATTTGAGGAGCCTACCGCTTCTCGTGAATGTGCTTTACCGCAGATGGGACAAACCGAACTCCCGAACGGCAGTTCGGATTCAATTAATATGTTGTGGAATGTTCTTGCGATTTCACCCACCGGAAATAACCCGACGTATGTTCCCGCAAGAAATGCCTTGAGAACGTTTCGCCTCCATTTGCGACTGCCAACAGTATTAGATTGTGAGACACATTGAATCGCATATTTTCGGAATAGTTGAATTTCAGATTCGGGTTCGATTCTTTCGTCAAGAAACGCAATGTCCTTCCGCAATGGCCCAAGGTCTTTTCCTGAGAGGCCACCACCTTCAACAAGCAAGTCATTGATTGCGTTAAAAAGCGCATAGAAGTCGGCCTTTTGACGAAATCTGGTTTTTGCAAAGGGTTTTAGAGAGCTGCTTTCTTCCTCCGCCCAAAGAGTCCGTAGTTCTTCTAATACAGCCTTGAAACGAATTATAATCGATTCTTTGGATTCCTTTGGCCAATTTGCGTATTCAGAGTAGAAGTAATCCAGTTTTTCTTTCTTTTCCTGAGGGCCATCAAGAAGTAGAGCAAGAAGTTCAGACACAAATTCTACATCTCCCATACGCTTCGAACTAGCGATCGTGAAAACTCGATTTTCCTCAAAGAATGACTCATGAGCAAAGTGCTCGGATGTTTTAAGGAAATCACCAGGATAATCCGCCCTTCGCAGTTCTTGTTTGTTCAGTTGAACAGTATATTTGTTCACTCGGGAGTATATATCGCGAATCGTCTCTTTTGTGGCGTTTCGAATTTCATTTGTATCAATGTTGTAGTTTAAAATCTCGTCTTGAACAGATGATGGCAATTCCGAGAACCGCTTTGCCTGATGCGGTCCAATGTATGGTAAATCCAAGGCAAAGCCATCGTTCAAAAATTCCAAGATTGCAGTAAGTCGTTGTTGGCCATCAATGACAATTCGATATGTATCCTGTTGTCTAAGGATTCCTTGAAGAAATATCTTCGGCATCGGAATGTTGCGAAGAATCGTGTCTATCAGCATAATTTTGGCAGCCTTACTCCAAACCTGGTTGCGCTGGAATTCGGGTTGCATTTCAAGTCGGTTCAACCGACTCCAATCTCTAATATCCGAGATGGGATGAGGTGTTGACTTCCACTCTACTCTGGTGAGCTGTTCCATCGTTACCACTCCTTTGCACTTTTATCAGTTTTGATGCGCGACAAAAATTGTTTCTTTGCTGCCGGAGATAGCGCGTTGAACTGGGCAACGAGGGAATCGACTCCGAGAGTATCATTGCGTCTAGCAAGAGCCTTCTCGATTGGTGCGAGCTTAGTAGCGTCTTTGGGATTGAAACACGGAATACGACGGGCAATCTCGTTCTGTGCCGCAATCGTCTCCTGCGGCGACAGGCCAGATGTGTCCGCATATTTTTCAAGCATCCGCGCGACCCAAACTCTGGACGCCTGCGCCCGCGCCTTCTCACAGGCGGCAACAAGTTCGTCAAATACCTTTTGAGGTTCCCAAAACGGCTCCAGCTCCGTGTATTTTTCGACAAAATCAACTTTCGCCTGTTCAATCCGCTCACGGAACATCTCTTCCGTCGTTTCCGTGCCGGATAGGACGCCTACAAGGGTGAGGTATGCATCAACTTCGTTTCTGGCATCGCGGAAATCTTCCTGGTTTTGGCCAGTTCCCTCATAAAGGCGAAGGACCATCTCGATCTCGTCAAGAATCTCGCGTGCCGTTTCGGGCGTCAGCTCCTTGGAGAGAACAGCCCCCGCACGTTTATCAAGAGCTTTACGAGCCTTATCAAGCGACTCCTTTATCTCGGTCAACTGCTTATACACAGTGCCAATCTCCTCGGCAATCCCGGGATTCACCGTCCGCATAGATGCAGAACTGCTCTGAAGTACTTTCCGGTGCTGCTCGCATTCGGTCTTCCACACCTCGAGTTGTGCGCACGGCGTGTTGTCCGGGACAACAGCATGCGTTTCACCCCAAGCCTCGGCCTCGCGCTTGCGCGCCCGTGCGTCAGAAATGGCGTTAAGGTGCTTAAGGACTCGCTCAACACGTTTCTTGAGCTGTTCCTCCTCGCTAGAGAGACCTAAGTTGCGAAGATTGCGCCCCATCCGTTCGCTTGCCGTTCTTCTATACTCCGCAATCGCGTCTGGGCCATCGCCCTTCGGGTTGAATGACTGAAGCCACACTGGGAAGAACTGTGCAACCCGCTGGCGGCCCTCTCTGATTTCAGTCTCAAGCGGGTCAATATCCAGTGTCTTGTCCCATAGATGCGACTGACTCATCTTCTGTTTCAGGTCATCAGCCAGTAGAGAGAGGCCAAATGCCAACTGGTAAGCGTCGCCGCGTTTCGTCGCCGACATGATACGCTCAAGATGTTCACTTTCCTTTTCATCAACAGCTCTAATCTGTCGCACCGCGTCCGCAATGTCGCGTTCAATGCCTTGGACCTTTACCCGCAAAGCCGGAGGAATTGTCGGATGAGTAGCCCGCATCTTGTCGATACGGTCTTGAAATGCCTCCCTTTCACGGAAGCTGATGCAATCGCCCCATTCCTCAACGAGGTCAGTCCATGGCGAATCATCACCGGAGACAGCCCTGACGAAGCGAACATCGCGGAAATCCGCCGGATCAAGCGCCACACGATCAGGGAACAACGTCGCAAGAGCATCAATTTCGACGGCTTCACCGTCATTCATCGGCTGAATGTCTTTTACGTTGGCATGGGCACGGAAAAACACCGATAGAAGCAACCCTGCCGAGGCGATGTTGGCACCGTATGGAGCATCACAAGCACGTTCAAGAGCTGTTGCCGCAGACAAACCCTCATCGGACAACAGAGCCCGATTCCACTCCTCCATCAGCGACTTCACGGACGAGGTCGCGCGACGAAACGACACGGATCCGTCAGGAGAAAAAACAGACCATGCATCGCGAAGGACCGTCTGGGCACGATTTCGCTTCTGGACTCCCATCGCCTGCGTTGTGTCGAAACTGAAATCGGTGAGAAATAGAGAGCGCGTGAAATCGGCGCAGTCCCGCATTGCCTGAGAGGCACCACCCTTCGTCATAAATCCATCGAACGGGAAAGGCACAACCTTTGAATAGAGCTTTTCAAAAATTGCATCGCCTAACGCACGCAACCGTCGCGGCGCAGATTCAAGCGAAACACCTGCCAATACACGCCGCTCCATCAGTGCCTCTCGAAGAGCCTGATCAAGAAGTTCTGTCTGCCCACGCTGCTGCGCAGGAACAAGCCGATCAAACTGCTCCTTCTCGCGAGTCCCCAGCGTTTCGAGAAGATCAAGCTGCACTAGCGGATTTGAAATGCGATGGTCTTTGTCAAAAAGCAGAACCAGCAAGAACGGCAACTTTGAACATTGCGCGCGAAGCATCCTCTGCGCCTCGTCAAGAACGCTGCTCTCTACTTCGTTTTCAGGTACGAAGCAATACACGACAAATCCGCGTTTTTCTGAAATCGACTGAAATCTGCAGCGTTCACGCAGTTCGGCCGCAAGGTTTGAGACTGAAAGTCGAAACAGGGCCCATGTCGTGAATCGAGGCTCGAAATCCCATTCCCGTGTATTAATCTTCCGATCTTCTGCAAACACGCATCCAAGAGAATCATTGATCAACGCCATGTTTGGAGCGCGTCCAACGAAAAGCTTACACCTGCGGTCATCGTCGTAGTCCTCCGTCTTCTTCCTCAGGAAAAGCCGGAACTGTGCCTTTGATGCGGTGTCGGTCAAAATCTCGAATCGCCGGAACGATTCATCCCAAGCCACAACATTCTTGTCGCTTTCCAGGTCGGCAAGACAATCGGAGACCTCATATTGATCCAAACCCGCAAATGTGGCGACGGCAAAAAGCATGTCATCGCGGCTTGTCGCCCGAAGCTTGGTTTGTTCAATCAGGACAATCGCACGTAGAATTGACTTCTGCACATCGGAGAGGTGCTGCCCGTTCCGCTCCAACACGGCATCGTACGACTGAACGACCGTTGAAGATGCCCCGACTTCGTTCTCCATTTCAAGGAACTCGCTGTGGAGTTCCTCGGTCCAGAGATCAACCGGTGGCAGCGAAGGACAATCTCCGGCGAGCATGTCTTCCGCATGAGCCTCAAGTGCGGCTTTCAGCAAGGACAAAGCCGACCGTTGCTGCAGGAATCTTCCGCTTGACGAAAGGTAGTAGAGTACCCACATGGTTTCCGGGGACAAAGGCCAGCATCCAGTGGCAATCTTGGAAAAGGATCCGGGGTCCGTCCAGGAAGATGCATTCCTCGCCGATTCATACCAGCCAAGAATACGCCTCTGGGAAGCCGCCGTCTCATCAACATCCAGACATGGCGTCTGCACCTTGACCAGAAGACTCGCGACAAGCGTCTCAAGGTTACTGGACAAGTAATACTTCTCTGCGGCGTCATAGCGCGTCACATAACGGTTCGCCTCGTTGCGCATCATGCTGCCGAGGCGTTGCAGATAGGCTTTCAGCTCAAACTGGATGAACCCAACGAACACCATGCTTTCCGAATGAGCCTGTACCCCCTCGAAAAGATGCTGCAACGCTCCGTCGCCTGCTACCTGCGGTTTG